>Ga0247611_10004646_pt1 | contig 18838 bp, 22 predicted proteins | sample 177DNAGHGhighgp2_FD_192422 | JGI IMG/M metagenome (GOLD analysis project Ga0247611, IMG submission 192422) | Sheep rumen microbial communities from Palmerston North, Manawatu-Wanganui, New Zealand - 1770 DNA GHGhigh gp2 | ecosystem: Host-associated > Mammals > Digestive system > Stomach > Rumen... | reverse complement strand
CAAATATAGTAAATAGCAAAGTTATTTTTAGAAAATATAGAAAAGTTGATACAAATATTGTTGATAAAAGCCAACTTTCTGAAAAAGAATTATATGCTTATAATACAATTATGAACTATAATTTAACTCCTTTTGCCAACCCAGGAGAGGGAAATGCTACTCGTCGTCCTTCTGGTGGCCGTGATGTTAATAATGCTTCTTCATTAACAGAATTAAGAACATAGTTTATAAGATTTTATGGAGAAAGTAAAATTAAAAGAGCAGAAGGGATGTATGGAATTGATTTTCCTTCATTAAGAGATTCGAATCATGAAGATATTCTTAGAACAAAACAGCTTTATATTTGGATATATGCTAATATTAATAAATATAAAACTCTAAAGGATTATATGACCAATAAATATGGCATATATTGTAACTTCTTAAAGAATATAAAACCTGGAGATAGCTCTGCTGGTTTAAGAACTCTATCAAGAATACTTATAGTTCCTGCTTTGATTAAAAGAGCCCTCTCGGCTTTTAGTATAAAGAAAGACCCAATGCATTTATTTGGAAAAAATCTTGAATTATATAATAGATTACAAGAAATAAAATCATCAAGTGACTTGTTTGCTATGATATAGAACACAGGCCAGGGATATTCATCTCCTATACTTAGAGAGTATGCTGATGTTAGAGGTAATGATGAATATAAAGCAAAATGCTTCTTAAGAGCAGCTTATGCTAAATTAGTTGGTAACAAGCTAGTAATGGATGTATTCATTAATGCAGGTAATTTTAAATCTGCTAGTTCATTAATTGGAACTGGAAGAACTATTTATGATGATTTTAAAGAAGCAACTAAACGTAATATATTTAGAAAGCTTTGGTCGGGTATAAAGTCAATTAAAAATCGTATTGGTAATGTATTTGGCAAAAGAAAAAGAAGCGAGTTAATCCAAAATCAAAACAAAACTAAAGATGGAGAAAGTATAGAAACTACTAGTGGACTTACAATTGGTAGTTTAATAGTTCCAGTTGAAGGCTTCAATCCTAAACATGTTGTAACGATGCTTCCAGTTTATGTTATGAATGCTGCCCTTCAAAAAACAGGACCTGGGCTTGCTGGTAACTATGATTTAATTGGGGCCTATGCTGGTAAAAAAGGAAAAGGTAATAGAGTTGAATTAACAAGAGATGCCGCAACAATTATTGCTGATTTTAAGGCGAAATTTGGTGTGGATCCTACAAGCAAATTTTTATTTAAAAACCCTCAACTTCATAAAACATATACTGTTAGTAGTGCAGATTTAAAACTTATTAATGAATATAATGCATGGAATCCTACTTCTCCTTTTACATTTTCAAATGGTGGTGTTACATATTCTGATTCTTATATTACTGGCGATGCTCGTGGAAAAAATATTTTTGCTGGTGGTGCTAAACCTGAATTAGTAAGAACATATTCAAGATCACCTGTAGTAAGTACAATTACTCCATTAAAGAAATTTGCAACTGGCGGTACTAGTACATCTAGCCCATTAGATATTCCAACTGGTCTTACTGGTAGTCTTCCTGCTAAGATTCAATTAGAATTAGATAGAATAGCTAAGAAATCCCAAATTGCTCAACTTATTCAATCTCTTGGTGGAGAAGTTTCACCTGATTTCTTAACAATGAAAGAAAAGTCATTGATGCGTAGCCTAAAAGCTGCTATTAAGAAATTTAAGAAAAATAAAAAGAGAGGTACTGCTGTAAATAGCAAAGTATCTAGCGATTCTAAAGCTATGGGTATATCTCAAATTGAAGCTGGCGAAGCAAAACCAGTATATGTAGTTAATAAATTTGCTGCTGGAAATAGCTTAATAAATTCTATTCTTGATATATCTGATACTGTTCGCGACCAATTTGCTCAATTTGAATTAGCAATGGGTTCAGGATTCTAGCTTGCAGCTCCAATGGGTGTAGGTGCTGGCGTATTTGGTGGTATTCTTGGTTTAGGTGTAAAGAATACTATTGCAAATGTTGCAAATATGGCTATAAATAAGAGCGTAGATACTGCTCTTAGTGCTATTGAGGGTGCTTATACTGGTGGTGTTGTCCATAAGGCAAATACTGGTGGGCGATTTGGCGTTCCTAGATTTGCAACTGGTGGTGCTAATAGAGTTATTACTGGTGATGCCCCAGGTGGTAATATTTTTGCTGGTGGTGCTAAACCTGAATTAGTAAGCTCTGATTCTGATATCACAGTTACACCATTAAATAAAATTGGTAGTGAAAAGAAAACTAAAATTGACCGCATGAGTCCTGATGAAAGAAAGAACGCTCTAGCAACTGGTATTTCATCTCATGTTGTTAAATTTAATTATAAACTTCCTGAAGGATTAATTGAAGTTTCAAATGAAGGCGAAGCAATTAAAGTTCTTAATGTTAAACCTGGTATTACTGATACAATTAATATTGGTGGAACAGAAACCACATTAGCTGATATTGTTGCTTCAATTCAGGCTCAATTACAATTATTAGTTGGGGCAGCTAATAGCGGTAATCAATTACTTGGCGCTATTGCTACAACATCAACAAAAAATAATGTTCAAGGAAGTAATAATATTTCAAATACCGGAAACCCATTTGCAGGGACTTTTCCAGATAGTTTAAATAGTATATTAGGAGGTAATTAATGGCTAATAGATTAGAAAATAATAGCTTAATAAAAAGTATTAACCAAGCTACCTTCTATGCGGAAAACATTCAAGAAGAAACTAATACGGCTATAACAAATGGAAAAAAGTACATTGGTGATGCTAAGGCTGGTTTTGATAAAACTGAAGAAACAGTAGCAGAAGCAGTAGAGGCGGCTGTTGAAGCTGGTAAAGCTACAAAAGAAGATGTATATAATTGGGCTGAGGCGGCTTACCAAGCTGCAACAAAAGCTGGCCGAACTGTTAAAAAATATGCATTAAAAACTTGGGATATTATCGACCCAAGAAAAATAGGAGATAATTTTAATAATAAAGAGAATACAGGAGTAAATACTTTTGGTAATGTTCTCTCTAATATTGATAATGCATTTGAAGCATTTGGAGAATGGGGAGCTGATGTTGGTAATGATTTGGCAGATTAGCTCTCCATAATCTCTCAAAATATCAAAGGTAACAATAATGGTGCTAGTTAGTTTGGTAATACTCTTGCTGGTATAGTCTCCGCTATATAGGATAATCTTCGTGATTATAAAGATGGTGTTAGCGAGACATCATTTGGTATATTACAAGATGCATCATGGTTTGGCTCTACAAATGCATTTTTAAATAGTTTCCAACAATAGAATATGCAAGTTAGCGCAGAATCTAGAAAAATTAATATTCTAAATTCTACGCCATTAGATTCTGGTGATGTTAGAGGTTCGCTATATGGGTCTATGATGTTAGGGGCGCCATTTCTTTTTAATGAATACTCAGATCCTACTAATAGGACACTGATTAACACATTAATTAAAGATGGCCGTTTTATAACATTTACCCCCGGATTACCTAAATTTAATGGTACATCATATACAAATAGTGGTATATTAGATCAAGCTAAAACTTCTACTGCTATGTTAGAATATTTAACTAGAAATGGCCTTGATAAAACATTTTCTGATAAAGATAAGCGTTATTATACATTCAAAACTGATTATGAAGATTATTTTGCTTATCTTGAAACAATGCTTAATGTAGTATGGATTAAATTAGGCTTAGCTAAAAATGGTGAAACATTTAATCTATTTTCATTCTTTGATATTAAAAGTAATGATATAAATGGTGGCATTGATCCTAATAAATATAATAGCCTAAAAGCGCAATATAATTCATCTATTGGTTTCTTTAGTAATGTTGCTGGTCGTGTTACTGAGAGTATTGCTAATACATCCTCTAGTGATGGTGATGAATTAGCACAGAGAGCTAATGAAAATGCTCGTCAATATCAAAGAATTAATTATATTACTGGTATGGGCACGGGCACTGCTGGTAAAAACCTTACTAGAAAAATTGGTATTGGTGTCACATCTGTTAAACAAATAGGGACACTACTTGGCGACACATTCAATAGTACAATAAATGCTGCAGGTGAAGTTAGACAGGCTGGTACTACTTTGCGGAAAGATTGGTGCTGTAGCTAAGTTAGCATTAGCTGTTGCAGGAGATATTGTATCATTCAATAATACCCAAGATTTAGGTGCCATTGTTTAGTCATTTGCTACATCTAATGGTATGCAAGTTAGATACCCTAATCTTTGGACTGATTCTGCATATAGTAAGAGTATGTCATTTGATTTTACATTTACATCTCCATATGGTGACCCATTAAGCATATTTAAATATGTATATGTACCATTCTTTGCTTTATTAACCTTTGCCATGCCAAGACAAGCAGCAGAAAATGGTTATGTATCTCCTTTCCTTGTTCGTTGTGATATTCCTGGTGTTACTACAAGTGATTTAGCTTTAATTAGTGATATTACTTGGACTAAAGGCGGAAATAGTAACCTCTGGACAAAGGATGGTTTACCTAGAGAAATTACCTGTTCTATTACAGTACAAGATCTCTATCAATATTTAGCTATGAGTAAGCGTATATCATTTTTAAGTGCTAACCCCAGTTATGCAGTTTTCCTTGATAGTTTAAGTGGGATGTTGGCATTAAATGATACAACTGAAGATGATAGATTAAATAGTTATTTTAAAGAAATGATAAATCGTGTAAATGGCGAGGAAATGAAAGGCGCTCAATTATGGAATAAATTTAATAGTAATAAGTCTAAGTCTATAAAAGCTATGGCTGAGTCTGTTAGATCCTCTGTAAGTGCTACTGTTGATCCTCATGCTATTCCATGGTTACATAATTCTAGTATAACATAATAAAAAAAAAGATAATACCTTATGGTATTATCTTTTTATAATTTATTCATTTAAGTTTTCAGCTTGTTCAGCTAATCTTTTTTTACGAAGTCTTTCAGCCATTGAATTAGGATCATATGCACTATTCAATACTGGTTTATACTGAGAGACTAAAACTGATTCGTTTAACTCTTCAATTTGTTTATTAACATTTTTATAATCAACAGGTCTTCCACCGCCAGATTTATTTGGAGTTAAAAGTTTTTGTTTTTCATTAGCTAATGCAGCATCGGCATCGGGTTTATTAAAATATTTTTTACCTTTACCATCAACTTGCCAGTACTCTTTACCATTTTCAGTTCCATATAGTAAACTTAAATTTTCGCCTTTGACTCTTCGATTTTTAGCACTTTTTCCCTTATTAGACCAGGCACCATTAGTAAAAGTAGTTTCATTTAAATTTCCACCAGCAGCGGTAATCATCTGAGCATATTTCTTATCATCAACATTAATTAAGCCCATTTCACCCATAGCTTCAGTAATAGTTACATACATAATAGCTTTTGCAAGGCAGAGATCCGCATCGTATGTTTTTCCTTCAGCAAGCATATTTTGAGCTTCATTAACAGCAAGGGACTCAAATAAACCACTACGAAGAGTCTCACGAACTAATGGAGCAGACTCTTTAAGATCACCAAGTTCAATATCACGTTTTAAATCTTGTACTCTTAAAGCAAATTCTTTCTTTAATGACTTAAATGATGTTTTATCCTTACTATCCATTGCTTCTTTAATTTTAGAAACAATGCTCATAGCTTTAGTATCATTTCTAATAGCTCTTTCTAATTTAGAGATTTCTGTGCTGTGCATATTAGCAGAAATTTTTCTACCTAGGAAACGACCTAAAAGCATACCAATTATCCCATAACCAAGTACAAAACCGCCAATCATACCAACAGCTCTACCAGTTTTTGTATATTGATCTTCTGCGGTTCTATCCATATCAAATTTCATCTTCTCAGTAAGAACTTCAGGGCTATCAAATTCGTCAAGATGCTCAACCTCATAATCAATCTACTCATAGATATTAATGTTCATAGTTCCATCAGGAAGCATTTGAATTTGTTTTCTAGGCATTCCAGGGGCTACAGGAGCTGCGCCAGCCGCTGCCATATTAGGATCTTGTCCTGCCATTGCAGCAGCATTTGGATCCATAGGAGCTGCATTAGGATCTTCTTCAGCCATAGCTGCATTAGGATCTTGTCCTGCCATTGCAGCAGCATTTGGGTCGTTAGGATCCACACCAGCTGCATTAGGATCTTCTCCCTCATCTGGAGTATCTTCATCAAATGCAGACATAACTTGATCAAATGTATCTTGAGAAATAGAACCATCTTGAAGCATTTGATTAAGATCATTCTCATCTATCTCACCAGAATCAAGAGCTTCAATTAATTCATCAGCGCTAAGTTCTTCACCTTCAGCAGGTTGGCCTTCTTCTACATCTTCTTCAGGATTAGTTCTATTAACATCACTCTCAATTTGTTTAGCCATCTCTTGCTCTTTTTCCATAAGATTAGCTACACGAGTAGCAGTATCTCCACCAAGAGATCTAAGAGCTTTATCAACATTAACAGATTGTTTAGATGTAATATAATTAGCAAGTTCATCCTCAGTAAGAGTTACGCCTTCTCTAACAGAAGGAAGAGTTCTAGCTACAAATTCCATGAGCTGAAGGGTATCTTTGTTTGTAATTGTCTCATTGATTTCACCCTCTTTAAGAATGTCTTTAACAATGCTACGGATATCTTCTTTGTACTCAGGATAAATTTTAGCAAGTTCAGCTTCATCAAGAAGAAGGCCTTCCTCAACAACTTGAGCGACCATTTCAGTCATACCAATAATAGAAGAATTATTTGTATAACGAATTTCCTCATTAAGTTTATTAATGCGATCAGCACTTCTCTTTGCAGTGGAAGCATAACCAAAACGAGCGCCGGACATGGCAGCATTTAATTTCTTATCTTCAGCTTCCTGAAGAGATTCTTTTAAATTATTATCATAATTTTTAAGGAATTCAGAAGTTTGATTTTGGATTCTTTTTTCTTTGTTAATCAAATTTTTACTAACCTTAGTCATATCATAAAAATTTTCCATATTATTCCTCCTCTGAGTATTATATTCATATAATATTTTGTTCGCCGTTCTTTAATAAAACATTTTTAAGAACTTCTTTTTTATGATATATAAATGGCAAGAACAATTCATTATATGAATTAATTTAGGAGGCGAGCATGTTTAAAATTAGTAGAAAAGAATTAGCTCCTGAAATTATAGAGAAATTGGATTAGCTAGATAAAGTTGCCATTGGATTTGATGAAAACTCTCCAGATGGTTATGTTTCTTATAATAAAAATGGGTTTTATTTTAAAAAGATAACTAATAATAATGTTGATAATCCTATTTATACAGAAGATGAAATTACTGCTCTTGAAGATGCTTTATATAATGAAAGACAAAATATTATAAGCTCTTTAAAGTTAGACTTTCAACTAAACAAATCGTACCATACAGCTACTAGAAAATTTTTACATAATATTAATTATGCTGATGTGTACAAATTTGGTTCACCAATTGTTATATCTAAAGCAGTTTCAGATACCATTGTTGTAATTACAGCTGATGGCAGATTTATAAAAAATAGTTTTTCTGAAAATATTATAGAAAAAATTAAATAGAATTTCTCAATATCAGAACAGCTCGATGCATATGATATTTGTGATGTTGCAGAAATTGATACTAATAACTATCTTATTGGTACAACTGATTTTGGTATTTATAAACTTACATTAAATGAGTATGATATTGAATTTATTTGTAATCCATCTCATTTAAAGACAATTGAATATACTCATACAGGAAATCTTTTTGTAGCTACAGATGAATTTGTGGCTCAGTATGATATTAAAACTGGAATGAAAATTGAGAAATATAATGTTATAAAGAATTCTCTTGAATTTCCAAAAAATATTATTAAAACTGATGGTGGATTATTTGTAGTGGCGCTTCCAGCGGGTATTTAGATTGTAAATAAATTGTTACACTTCTGGGCCTTAGACGCTGCTAAAGTAAGCTATAATTGTAGAGATGGTTTATTACCTAATCATAGCTTAGATAATTCTTATTAGATATTCTATTCATATGCAGATAATGATTTTATCTATATTGCTGGTAGAGTAGATGGAAGAATTTTTGTGTGGAAATACTCATTAAAGGATTATGTATTTACTGAGAATATTCTTGATTTAAATATGCCTCTGACAGGATTTACTGTTATTAATGGTTATTATATTATTCTTTCAAATGATAAATTATATGTTATAAAAGACAATACCATTCAAATGTCATTAAAATTAAATGATAATTGTAAGAAACTAATTCAACAAGATGGTATGATTTATTCTGAATGTGGTAATAGCATAGTAAAAATTGCACTTCCTACATTTGCTAATAATACAACTAATTTATCATATAAAGTTTATTCTAGTAATGAACCATGTAATAATATTGATATTTTTGTTAAAGGTGCTACTCGTAATGAACGTATTAGCCTTTTTGACGCTGATACTAATGCTGAAATTACACCGGCATATTATATGATTTACGATAATAACAGTATTATTAAACTTATAAATTGTAAATCATTAAATATCAAAATGTCTATAAGTGTTAATGATAAATCATCTCTTGGTGGTATTGCAATAAAAACTAATAGATTATTCTTTAAGAATTAAGGGAGGGAACAATGGCTGAAGTAAAAAAAGTTATTTAGACCATTTATGAATTTGACCTCTCTAATTGCAGTCTTGTAGATGGTGATGAAATGATTGTTACTGATCGTGGTAATGAATTTACGAATACATTTATTTTTAGAGATTTTGATAGAGGTATTATTGTAACACCTTCTGGTTATAGCCGTGGGCTTCGTTATATGTCTGCTGATGGCGGAATGTTTTATAGCCCTGCACATTGGCCTGAAAGTAATATAAAATTTAATTTCAATTTATATGGTTTAAAGAAACACGCTTTTTATCGTCTTAGAGTAAAAGCAAAAAATATGAGCGAATATAATCCTCTTACAGATGCAACAGAAAATCGTACATTACAAGTTGTAGACAGCCAACAAGAGCTTTTAATTAATAAAGATTTAACCAATGATTTGTCTTATGTAACTGAAGAAGCTATTTTCCGTGCCGTTGGTGTGGAAGAAACTCTCAGTTTTGATATTGGTAAAATTGGTATTAATAATATTATTATAGATGAAGTCGAATTAGTTGGCGACATTGAAGAGGAAATTAATGAGGAAACTGAGTGTGAGTTCGATAATGGGAAATCAAATATAGTTGCCTATGGTGTATTTGCCCCTAATACTAAAGATACTGTTGGTAAATATTCAGAAGTATCTAGAATTACTGGTAAGGGATTAAATCTATATTTTGATAGAAGTACTAATGAATACATACTCGAACGTGATAATTATGAAGACACAATTGGTGCGGCATTTACTAATGCGAATTATATTGTTGATATTAATCTAAATAAAGCCCCATATGCGTCTTATGAAATTACAGATGTCTCGAATGAAGCTTCCCCTAATACATTAAAATAGGGATATATTAAATTCCATATTTTAAATAAAGGTGTTGTTGGGAAATATAACCGTGAAAATGGTCGTTTGGCATTTGTTGTTACTAAAATACTTTAATAGGAGGAACTATGCCAAAAAGTATAAATCTAACAGGTACCCCTGGGAAAGAATATAATCTAGAAACTCTTGCTAATTCTAATACAAGAGGTGACTCTAGCAAAGAATTATTAGTTCAAATTTGGTATTGGAATCCAGATGGAATAACTTTTTATAGTAATAACCCTGAGTTATTTGAGCAACATAAATCCCCAAATCCACCAAATGTAAAACTTGGCCAAATGTGGTTATCTAAATTAGTTAGTGCAGATTTTGTTGTAGAGGAGGCATGATATGGCACTTAGATTGAGTAAAGACTTAAGAAATACAAATGCTTCTGAAGCTACAACTAGTTTTGATGTAACAGGATAGAGTGGCTAGACATATAATTTAGATGATATATCAAATCAGAGAAATAGATCTGCCAGTGATACTGAATTATTAGCATATGTTGATCCAGTTACAGAAATTCATGAAGGTAATGTTGGTGTTAGAGAAGGAAATCCTTTAATAAATACAAATAGCGTAGATTATGGGAGCTATTTACTTAATAATGATCCTTCTTCTCCTGGCTACGTCCCAACACTTAGTTATCGTCGTCCAATCGTATTATGGGAAGATGGAACCGAACAGCCAGAAACAGAACCAGAAGAATTAGAAGAATTTTATAATAAAATTTTAACTAATGCAAATAATATTGAAGCTTTACGAGCTCTTCTTATAAGACAAGTTGCAGAGCTTCGAGAAGAAATTGCAAATAAAGCAGATAGTGCTGCAGATAGTAATATCGGTTCTATTGTTTTTGATGAAGAAAATAATGAATATGGGCTTTCTGTTTTTGATACAAATATTATAGCCGACGAAAATAGCGACGATGAATTTGGCTTAAGAATTGGAGGAACTAATAATGAGTAATAAGTTTTTAACATTCTTCACAGATAAAAATGGTGAAAGATATGCTTTAAAAGATAAAAATGCAGATCGTAGACTATCGGCACTTGAAAGTAGGCCTGCCATAACAACTTTAGATGGTTTTGATTTTATCAATAACGATATTAATGCTCTTTCTGGAGAATACTTTATTACTAATGCTATTAATAGTCCATTTGAAGATACAGATGGTGTTTTAACTATAATGCATAATGGTGAAGAGACTATTGAAATTTGGGAAAGTGAGAACACAATTGCCCATAGAAAAATTAAATCTGTTGATCCATTAGAAGAAAAATATAGTAATGTTATTATTAATGGGTCAGTTATTGATACTACTATTAACGCAGATGATTTTAATGAAAATGGAATCAAAGTTAGAGCTTCAGAAAATACAATTTATTTAGAGCCAAATGGTGACTATGAAATTTCTGGTTTATTAGTAAATACAAAACTTGAAATTGATGTTCCGGGTACTGAGACTGAAACGACTATTCATTTAAATGGTTTATATATTTATCGTGATGATTTTGTTGATACTGAAGATGAGGATAATGCTAAATCTAATGTTGAAGCAGGCGAACCTTGTATTTATATTGGTGGTACAAAAGGTGATGATTATGTAATTATTGAACTAGTTGAAAATTCTAAAAACTATATGATAAGAGATGATGATTCTTATAATGATTCTTATAATAGTAAAGCTGGTGTTATCTATTCAGATAAAGCAAATATTATTCTTACTGGAACGGGTGCTCTTGGAATTGATAGCTGGCTTGGTGGTCATGGAATTAAATCAAAGCTTGGTTTAACAATTAATGGCAACCCAATTCTTAAAGTTAGAGCTTATCATGATATTCTTCATGGAAATTCATATTTAGATATTAGCGGTGGTTATTTCCAAGCAGTTGAATGTAATGACTTTTTAGGAACAGACACTTCTGTTGGCGATGTTCTACCTGAAGGTGGAGAAGTTGGTACTATCACAATTGATGGCGGTTTCTTTGATTGTGTTAATATGTCAGGAACATTTTTACAAGCAGATAGTGCCTCGGTTGATAGTAGTGTTGTTATTCGTTATAAAGATGTTGGTGAAGGATTATTGCTGCAAGCTAATGATGGTATTACTTTAGGGTTTGATGAAAAAACAGGCGATGTTTGTAGTTTAGTTTATAATAATAGCTCACAAACTGATATAGATTTTGGTTTTGTTGTAAATAGTGCTGATAATTCAACAGTTATTCCGGCAAATACCTGTTTCTTTAAATTATTTGCAACACCATTTCCTTTTAGTGAGGTTCCAGCAGATATTACTGATTTATTAGATGATACAAATTACCCTCACGCTGTTACTAAAAAAGGTGTTCATAAAATTTAGGCCTCTACATTTAGTGGGATTGAAGTTGATTCAGGTGTTTGTCTTATACCGGTTCAAGGTGGTGTATATACAGAAAGTAATCGTAATATACCAATAAATAGTATTGATACTTGGGGAGATATTAACTCAATTGAATTAGATATTCCCGTAATAGATGATTTATTTGATTCATTAACAGGAGAATATACTGGCGAAAATATCATTGCTGGTAGATGGGTTGTTGGCCTAAATCAAAGTTCATTTATTGAATATACTAAATATTTGGATAATGTTTTTGCAGCATTAAATAAAATGATTATTCCTCCAAAAGAAATTGTAATAAATTATCTTCAATATACTAATAATGCTCAAACTGGTCTTGATCCCGGTACAGATGTTATTAATGATACTGGTGAAGATATTATTATTAATAAAGATAGCAGTATTCCAGGCGCAAAAAATTTTGGTATTGGAGATGAAGAATATCTTTGGAGTACAAAACGCCAAGATGCTACAATTCCTGAAGTAGATAAATATTATTCTCCAACTTTAGCGGTTGGTGATACTTTAAGGATAGGTGTAGAGGTTATTCCTGATCTTACAACAAATCCTGATGTTAAATGGAGTTTAGCCGGTGATGCAGATTATATGGTTATTGGTTATAATAAAGATGAAGATAACAATAATAATTGTACTATTACTGCATTACAACCTGGTGAAGAAACTTTAATTGTAACAACCAAATCATTTAAAGGAAAACTTAATAAATTAACTAACAAATATGAATATAGTAACCTTAAATTAAAAATTAAAGTTACAGTTCTAGACCCAGCTGATGCTCCTGAAGCTGAAGTTGAATAATAAAAAGAAAGCTTCGGCTTTCTTTTTTTTGCATGTTCCCTGCCATTAAAATTATAAGTTTTTCCTTATTTTTTAATAAAAAAATATTATTTAATTATTGATTTTTCAAATATAACTAATAATTATATAATGGGCAACCGTTATATAAATTTCTTATTCGGAGGATTGCTGATGTCAAAAAGCAAGAAAAGACGAGTCAATTATGAAGACCAAAATCCTGAAATTTTTTACTCATAGTACAGGAGCAAGAGTAATAATACGGGAAATATCTTAGGAATTGATTTTTCAAAAAACCCTGAACAGAGAGAATTGATTAGATTAATGAATGAAAACAATTCGCCAGTTATTTATTGTTTTGGAAATGCTGGAACCGGAAAAACTTTTTGTACAATTGCAGCGGCGGTTGATCTAGTGAAGATCCAGAAGAAATACTCTAAAATATTTTATATTAGAGAACCAATTGAAGTTGGTCATAGTCTAGGTTATGTCCCCGGAGACGTTTCAGAAAAATATGGCGTCTATTTAGGGGGATTATATGATAATTTAGATTCAATTAATAGATTTTCTGGAATCTCCCCCCGTGATATGCTGATGTCAATTGAATGTATTCCACCACAATATACTAGAGGAAGGAGCTTTCCAAAAGGGTCGATAATTATTATTGATGAAGCGCAAAACTTGTCTTTAACAACACTTCAAACATTGTTAACTCGTTTTAGTAAATTTTCTAAAGTAGTATTACTTGGAAGTTTTAATCAAATTGATATAAAGAATAAAACTGAGGAAAATAATGATTTCTTAACCTCATACAAAATCTTAAGTAATATTGATGATGATAATTTTGTTGTTAAATCAGTTACTTTAGTAAAACCTGAAAGGTCAGATTATTGTGCTTTAATAGACGATGCTATAACAAAATATAAAAGTGAGAAAGGATTATAAAAAAAAATAGTTTAACACGGGTATTACTGATGCTATCGAATAAACTTATTTGAATAACTTTTTAGTTATATACTGTTGTCTGAAGCATTTAGTGTTTCACCCGAGTTTATAAAAAAAGAAGAAAGGGTTCGCCCTTTCTTCTTATTTATTAATAACACCATCAACTCTGGTGCTTAATTCGCTTTCAATTTCGATTTTCTTATTTAAAATAGCCGTCTTGTCCTTTTGAGCTGTAACAAGATAATAGAAATTATCTAAAACTTTAATATATCTTCTGAGTGAAGATGATTTTGCAGTTTTAATTTCGATTAAATTTTTTGAGATATTGTCTCTCATATAACCTTCGCCTGGAAAGTCTCTAAGAAATTCACCGGCCTGCTGAAGGTTTTTAACATTCTTCTTAATTGTTTTTGCGGATTTATTCACCGCGGACCAATTAACTTTAGACATTACTCATCTCCTTTTCTTCTAGGTCTTTTCTTATCTTTATTCAAATATTCAATAACAATTGCTGCTAAATAAGAAAATACTAAAAAGATTAGGCCAACAATTTGGCACGTAGAGTTCTTTGTAAAGGTACCGATAATGGCTAGCGCACCAAATACAGCCGTAAGGCCATATAGGATAATTGTCATAATATAAAGAATTTTATTTTGTCTTCTCATATTTTTTCCCCCTTTAAAATCATATCTAGTTGAAGTGGAAAAGTTGTAAATATCTTAGAGTTTAATTCAGCGAATTGGCTGGCTGAATTGCTTACAGTCTTTTTCACAAAATCGCCAGATATCAGCAATTTATTTTTATATAATAAACCATCTCCAGTTATCCTTATATAATTATTTGTTATCTGCTCTTTGTTATCTATGAGGAGCCTCTCAAGCTTATCCTTTGAGTTTAGTTTAGAGAATTCAATTGGAACTTCAATAGATGGAGCATCAACTAGTTTATTTTCTTTTAAAAGATGGTTTACAATATTACAACTTTTAATAAGTGCTACTGAGGGAATATTTTTATATGAATATTTTTTGCTTCCTGATAATGATAATACAAATGGAAGCAGCGCTGTACTAAAATTATACTCATCTTTTTTTGTAATAATTTTAATGCAATTATCCTCAGTTAAAAGATTTGATTTTATTCCTTTAATGTTAATAACAAATGTATGTTTATCAATTAATTGAAAGAAAATATCATCATTTGTTAGTATTAGAATAATTTCATTTTCTTCAATTTGTGTTTTTATATATTTTGCATAGATAAATTCATCAAATTTTGATGTATCAATAAACTGAGCATTTGGAATTATTGAACAAACTTTTTGGACGGCCTGAGCGGCTTTTGCTATAAAATTAGTTCGTTCATCATTTTCATCAAAATATTTTTCATAATATTCTTTTTTATAATCTGGATAAAGAGAAATCAGTTCTTCACATTTAGAAAAAGAATATAATAAATAGAATGATGAATATTTACTGCGTTTGTAAAAATAATTTCTATAATGTCCAATAGTATTTAATACATCAGAAGCAATTTCTTCAATGATTTCTTTTGAAGATTGATTTTCAGAACTAACATCTGGCCTAAAGAATTTTTTGAAAATTTCTTTTAGATCAATAATAATGTTTACCTAGTTAGAGAATCTAATATCAGTAAGAGTATCATTTAAGAGTTCATCTAATTTTTCATACTTTGGTTTAGCTTCGTTAAAAATTATCATTCATTCTTCCTTTCATAAAAAAATAGTTTTCCTATTTCTAGGAAAGCTATTTTTTCATTTACGAATCTTTTTTTTTACGAATCATGTTTCTTTTATGAATCTATACGAATCGTTTACGATTCTAATTATTTGTTCATTCTTAAAAACTTGCCATAAAGCTTTAAAAAATTTTCACTCTTTTATGACATTAAAAATGGGCCCATTGGAATCTGCATATGAGATATTAAATAATACATCAATATCAGTTCCAATTAATTCATCAATTTGATTTTGAGGAATAAACATTCTAAACTTATAGTCGCTGATAATTGCAATTTTGTTTTCATTATCGTAACTTAAAAAGATTCCGCTATATTTGAATGTGAGCTTTTGGAATCCTTGGCCATATGGCTGAAGATCTCCTAAAGTATCCACAATCTCATCTTCCATTTCTGGTTCGTACTCAAATACCACCGGATCATAGATTTTTGCATTCTGGTTAATGTCCTCTTCAAGTGCAGTTCTAAATTGCTCAATATAGCTATAAAGCAAACTAACACCCATAGCTTGAGCATGACCGCCACCATTGATTTCAAATTCAGGATGCTGCTCTTTTATTCTCATGATACTATCATAGAGATTAAAATTAGGCACACTACGTCCAGATAGTTCAACAACTTTGTCATCTTTCATACTACCAACAAGAGAAACAATTTTATATTTGTTAGAAATCTTATTGGCAATTAAACCAACAATTCCGCGAATATTATATTCATATTCATTATTATCATATACATAAACAATAGAATTTGGAATATTATTTTCATCAAAATTGTTACTGAATTCTTTTAACAGTTCATCCGTCATCTTTCTACGAGTGATATTCATATTGATAAATGACGGCATATACACCCATGGTTTCTCAAGACATTCTAGAATCTTATTAACAAGATCGGTGACATCTCCGCTAACACGGGAAACAGCATTAATTGCCGGTCCAATTGAAAATGAAATTAATTCTTCAGTTGCAATTGAATATGGGTTCTTAACGAAGTTCGATCCACCAAGTGCATATATAATTTTATATAATGGGTCATTGCCCTGATATTTTACATTGTTAATTGTATTGAGTGTGAGTTTAATAAGTTGTCTGTTTTCTTCAAGAACTGGCATCATATCTGCAATAGTCGCAATACCAGCAAGTGGAAGAAGATTTTCAATGAACATTTTGTCCTGTGGCTGCAGCTCTTTTATTAATGCATAACAAAGTTTTAATGCTACATAAGCGCCACAAATATCTGAAAAATTATCCAGATTATATTTAGGATCAATTATTAATGTGTCTACTGGAATTTGATTGTTATCTGGTAGGTGGTGATCCGTTACGATTACATTTACACCATGCTTTTTTGCAATGTCAACAGCTTCAGCACCAGTTATACCATTGTCAACAGTGATAATTAATTTTGTATTATATTGGTTTATATCATTTTCAATACTTGATGTAGATAATCCATAACCATCTATAAGGCGGTTAGGAATACTAAAATGTACATCATATCCAAGTCTTGAAAGTGTATAACACATAATAACAGTTGCCATTACACCATCACTGTCGTAATCGCCCGCGACACAAATTGAGTCTTTTTTATTGTGATTCCTAATTGCCTCAATAAATTTGTCAGTATTCTTTAGAATGGGCATCTGCTCGAAAAATTCATCATATGTGATAATTGGCTTAGCTTGGTCGGGAAAAAGCCTGTCAAAATCCTCATAAGAAGAAATTGACAGGCCATTTTCCTTAATTAAAGCAGATGCTACTCTATTAAATCCTTCAATAGGTTCATAGGTAGATAGCTTTTTTTCCATAGTTCTCCTTAGGGAAGATACTGAAGCAAAATATCAGCAACTCTGGTATATGCGAGTTTCTCCCAATCAGTTAAAGATTGAATTGATTTTCTGGTTGCATTAGGATGCTTATAAAGCCAGATAACATCCTTGACTTCGATCTTAGCATACTTTTTAGGATCCAAAACAGTAACCCCAAGAAGAGTACCGCTAACATTGAGTTCATGAATCCAGCTATAGAACTGAACCACGCTGATGTTATGCTTATTAGCAAGGCTGGTAACACAATCCTCATTATTATTCATGTATTCACGAATAATATTGCCTGCAGTATGAGCATCAATTGCCTTGTTTTTCTTGCATATTCTTACCACAGTGGGCTTAAAATAATAGCTGTGCCCATTGTTTGACGAAACACGCCTATCAAGGCAGCGTCCGCCAGTTTGTTGGAAGTTATCCCAGCTACGCTTTAAAGTAGCAAAAGAAACTTCAAATTTTTCTGCAGCTGCCTTAAGATCGCTGTCTACAATCTTCTTTTTCTTAAGGGAGACTAAATGTTTAACGGCAGCTGAGACTTTTGTTAATTTGTCATTGGTTTTTTGAAGCATTTTCTTATTCTCCTTATATATTTTTTTATAGATAACTAAATTAAAAATGGTGTTACCAGTCTAGCGTATCAAAATATGCTTTTTGCACGTCAGACTCCGAAAGGTTGTTTTCCTTTATATATGCCTGTAAACGGTCATATATTTCATTTTTACGTGCTCTGCTTAGACCGGTAATGTTGAATTTACGAGCTAGGTTGAGAAGCTTTTCTCTAGTAAGTGTATCTAGAATATTCTCTGCAGCTGGTTCTTCAGTTTTAGCTTCAAAAGCCCCTTCCCAGCTATCAGCATACTCATAAGTTGCTTTAATAGCTTCTTGAAACTCTGGGCCGTCCTCTGGAACAGTAGTGGCATCAGATTCCGAAACCTCATACTCAGTTTTATTACAAAGTTTTCTCTTAATCTTAGAGAAGAAATTTTTTACTTTTTCTAAAATATTCATTCTATTAAACTCCTTTATCAATATCCGCCAAAATGTTAATTAAACTATCAACACTAGAAACAATTTTCCCATATTTCTTAATTGCTCCGACGACATAAAGATTCACATATGGAAATTGTGATTCAGCGACTTCCTCATTTAAGAGTTTCATCTTACTTAAAAGGGCGTTACTGTGCGCCGGAGTGTTTGTTCCGTCTCTGGAATCTGTGAATAACCCATAAATTGGAACACTTAAATTATATTTTGCATTCATAGTATTCCACCCGGCTACACAACCAATTTCAGCAGCAACACCTGGATCAATTGTTGCTCCATCAAGAAGGCAAACAAGAATATCTGCCTTTCTAAGCTCTTCAGTGTCACCCTCATAAATAGGAATTGATGAAGCACATTTGGTTTTGTCATTAATCGCCTCATTTCTTTGAGGGAGGTAACATGTAAAACCAAGTTCCTCAATTCTCTTTGTTACTTTTTCATTATAATCCCTATCTGCTTCACTGAACATAGGGGCTGCAATATAAATACGCTTTTTAACTGTTGTCATTTATTACCTC
>Ga0247611_10004645_pt1 | contig 18851 bp, 17 predicted proteins | sample 177DNAGHGhighgp2_FD_192422 | JGI IMG/M metagenome (GOLD analysis project Ga0247611, IMG submission 192422) | Sheep rumen microbial communities from Palmerston North, Manawatu-Wanganui, New Zealand - 1770 DNA GHGhigh gp2 | ecosystem: Host-associated > Mammals > Digestive system > Stomach > Rumen... | reverse complement strand
AATTTTATAATGATAACTAATAGTTTTAAACATCATTTCACCTCCAATCTTATCTACTTATAGTATATCATATGTATAATATACTTAAAAGTGAGATTATGCATAATTTGCAATAAAAATTCAATATACAATTTCCTAGGAAATAAAAAATCATATCTCGCGATATGATTTTTTATTTTACACTTCTTCATTAAAATATTTTAATATGAATTTTTTAGCATCTTCATAGCCTTGTTCAGCTAGCTTATATGCAAGATCATATGCATAATCTTTATCCATATCTATACCGTAACCAGTATAGTAGCATTGTGCTAATTTTAATGTGGCTGATGGGAAACCTTTATTTGAAGCTTCTTCATAATATTCGAATGCTTCTACCTTTTCACCATTTCCACTACAGTAATCGCCTAAATCCATTAGTGCTGTTTCATCGCCAAGATCAGCAGCCTCTTTTAGATTTGATAAAGCAAGCTCTTTATTTTCTTTAACACCAAGTCCATATTGATACATATGAGAAATCATATAATATGCAGGAGCATAATCATTCTTTGCTGCTCTCTTTAGCCAGCTCATAGCTTTTGTATAATCTTGACCAATGAAGCCATCATAATACATTTTAGCTAATAAATATTGAGCTTCTGGATTTTCTTTCATTGCAGCCTTTTCATACCATCTAGCTGCTAATTTATAATCTCTATCAACACCTAAGCCGTTGTAATAGCATTTACCTAGATTTAATTCACCTAAATCTGAGCCATTATCTGCAGCCTTATTATAGCATTCAAATGCTTTTGAAGCATCAGGTTCAACACCTATACCAAGTGAATAACAATCACCTAAGCAATTTAAAGCTTTATCATTATTTAAATTTGCAGCTGCTCTAAACCAAACAAATGCATCCTCAGGGCTTTCATTTACTCCTACTGCACCTCTATAGCACCATGCAACCTCAAGCATAGCATCTACATTTCCGTGCTTAGCTGCCTCTTGATACCATCTAAATGCTTCTTGCTTATCAGGCTTTACACCATATCCAAAATAATAATGGTCTCCTATTTTCTTTTCAGCAAGAGGATGTCCTTGTTCTGCAGCTCTCTTAAACCATTTAAATGCTTCATCATATGATAATTCAACATCGTCACCAGCATCTGATAATAAGCCTAGCTTATATTCAGCATCAGATGAACCTTGTGATGCTGCCTTTTTATAGAATAAAATAGCTTTTTTACGATCTACTTTAATACCTGTTCCATAGAAATAGCATTCAGCTAAATTAAAGCTTGCTGCATCCTCACCAAGCTTTGCAGCTTGAGCATAATATTTAAATGCTTGTGCATAATTTTGTTCTACTACTTCACCTAAGAAATACATATTAGCTAAATCATTATATGCTTTAGAATTACCCATTTGAGCTGCAAGCTTATACATCTCTAATGCATTTTCTTTAGATTCTTCTACGCCTAGGCCATTATAATACATATATCCTAGATTATATAAAGCATCTGGTTCATCACCAAAATTATTTTTATAAATTTTGAATGCTAAAGAATAATCTCTTGCATCACCTTGACCATAAAAATAAACATTAGCTAATTTATATAATGCATCTCTATCACCTAAATCAGCAGGTAATTTATAATATTTAGCAGCTAATACGTCATCTTTTCTTGTACCGATTGCATAATAATAGCATTCTGCTAATCCAAAATATGCATCCTTATTATCATTTTCAACTGCTTTTTTATACCAATTAAAGGCTTCAGCTTCATTTTTATCAACACCTAAGCCTGTTAAATATAAATATGCAATATATTCTTGTGCTTTAGGATGATCTTCAGTTCTCATGAAAATATCAAAAGATTCTAAATATTTTTGTTGATTAAATTTATCAATAGCTTGTCTTAAGAAAATCTCATTAACCTTAGGTGCTTTCTTTAAAGCAACTAAATTATCATTTGCCTTAATATCATTATTAGACAATATTTCTTTAACTGTATCTAAAGCTGTTTTTTCTTCAGGCTTATCTTCTTTCTTTTCTTCTATGATTGCTTCTGGTGCTTCATCCTTTGCTTCAATATTCTCTATTGGTGAAACATCTTCAGCTACAGCAGGCTCTACAGGAGCTTCTTCATTAGCTGTAGCTTCAATAGGCTTAGCTTCCTCTTTAGCATTTTCTTGCTTAGGAGTAGTATCACCATTGTTATATGGTAATAATCCTAATTCAATTAATTTATCATTTAAATTTTGAATTATATTTGCATCATAAAAAATATAATTTTTAGTTAATAATTCATCCCTAAAATCATCAGCTCTAATTAATGCATCATCTGTATATGATTCATCAGCATAAATTTTATCATATAGATCATCTATGCTTTCATCTAAAATTAAATAAATCATTGGAGTAGATGTTCTATTATATTTTTTAGCTGTTTCTAGATGCTTATAAAAATCATCATTTTTTAAGCTAGTTTCACTTAAAGAAATAACTACAGCGTCAGCTCTTAAAAGAGCTACTCTTACCTTTTTATCTAAATCGCCACCTGATGTTGTAGTCTTTGTAATAAAGCCTTTAGCATTTAATCCTTTTTCAACATCTTTAGCTTTTGACATGTCACCTTCCATAAATGAAAGATATACTATATTCTTACTCATAAAAGATCATCTCCATAAAAACTTATCATTTAAATGATAACACAAAAAAATATATCAAAAAAGGGGAAATTTACTTTTTCCCCATAATTTTTAAGATTATTTTTATCTTTCTTCTACAAATTCAATTCTTTTCTTCTTTTTTTGAAAAAAAGGTTCAAATAATGTGTAATAAACTGGTATTGTTAAAAAGATTAACCATGCTGGATGCCAGTATCCCCAAACAAAGCCAATTACTAAATATGCAGCTAAACAAATTATTGGATAAATAATTTTACCAAAGCTTGAATTTAAGATTATTGGAACTATGATAATTAAGAAAAATATAGCCCATGTTGGATGCCATATATTCCATATAAATCCAATTGCTAAATATACAATTAAACAAACTAAAGGAGTTACACTAATAATTCTATTTTTTAAGCTCATTTTTTAAATATTCCTTTCACATAAGTTTTCATATTGCCACATTCAGTACCATTTACATAAATAGAACCTGATATTGATGATGTTTTTATTTTTCCATTTGTTTCTTTTATTGTTGCATCACCTGAAATTGTATCAATTATTATTGTTTCACAATCAATATGATTAGCCTCTATATCACCTGATACAGATGATGTCGAAAAATTAACTGATCTTATTTTATCAACAAATATATCACCTGATACAGTAGTTAATACTATATCATCTGAATCAAGCTTGTGTATTACCATATCACTTGATGCAACTACAAATTCGATTTTTTTAGCTTTTAAATATTCTATTTTTATGTCTCCACTTGCTGAATTAATTTCTGCATTATAGAATAATCTATTCTCTGGAATCTCAATAGTGATTGTTCCCCCATGCTTACGATTAAATGAAAAGAATTTTGTTTTTGGATAATTAATAATTATTCCATCACTATTGTTTTTAACATTATATTTATCAGCATCACAATCATCAAAGAAAACATGTGCTTTATCATCCTTACTCTTTTTAATTACAATATCATCTGATACTGTTTTAATTGATAAATTATAATTTTTATTAAATCCATCGCTTGTAAAAGGATTTTCACCTTCATATTTTTTTGCGACCTCTTCAGGATCTCCAAGCATTTCTTCTATATCTGTTTCCTTCATTCCTGATTCAAGTCCAAAATCATATCTTTTTTTATATTTTTCTAATATATCATCCTTATGATTGGCATGAACCTTATCTAATTCTTCAGATAATCTATCTAAATATTTCTTTTTCATTATAGACCTCCTAATAATTTTTCAGCCTCTTCAAATGTTATTTCACCATTTTTCAGCATTTTTCCTACTTCTTCACGACTTAATTTTTTATTATCAGTTAGTTCTGATGCTTCAATAGTATTAACATTATTCATACCTAATGCGTTTATTAAATCATCAATATTTTTTTTAACTGATGGGTAGCTTATATTTAAATTCTTTTCAATTGCTTTAATATTACCTTCACATTTAATAAATACTAATGCGAAATCTAATTGTTCTTTAGTTAAATAATCAAATGGTGATAAATTGAATTCACCAGTTATTTCTGTATCACAATTATCACATCTTAGTGTTTTAGCTATTAATTTTTCATTACAAATTGGACAATATCCAATAACATTCTTTTTCATTTTTATCACCTCTTACATCTTAAATTATATTACTATTATTAATTTTGTCAACAACATTTATTAATTTTTTTAATCGTGTTATTAATTTTATTAATTTAAAAATAAAATAAAAATGATAGAAATTAATATTTTCTACCATTTAAATTAATTTTTTTAATTATTTTTTATATTTTAATAAATAATTTGATATTGCACATATAGTTTTAGCATCTTTTATTTCGTTAGATAAAATCATTTTTTTAACATCTTCTAATGGAATATATAGTGGTTCAATGAATTCATCATCATCTAAATGCTTATGCCCTGGCTTAATATCTTTAGCTAAATATAAATTAATTTTTTCATTAGAATAACCACAAGTTGGATAAATTATACCAAGTGGCTCAAGGCCTGATGCTTTATATCCTGTTTCTTCTTCTAATTCTCTTAGGGCAGCATCATATGGATTTTCTCCTATTTCTAATTTTCCTGCAGGAATTTCATATATTATTTCATTATATACATATCTAAATTGTTTTATTAATAAAACTTTATTATCTTCTGTAATGCATAATATTGCAGATCCTCCATTATGCTTAACAACCTCACGATATGCTATATTTTGATTAGGACAGACCACTCTATCTTTTATTACTTTTATTACTTTACCATCATAGATGGTTTCACCATCTATTTTCTTTTCTATCATATCCATATTTATACCTCTATTTAATCCATTTAATAGGCTTAATATTGTTTTTAATTAAAAAATCATTAGTTTTAGAAAAAGGTTTAGAACCAAAAAATCCTCTATATGCTGAAAGTGGAGATGGATGAGCTGATTCAATTATTAAATGCTTAGGATTATTCAATAATTTCTTTTTCTTTATTGCAGGTGCTCCCCATAGGATAAAGACAATTGGTCTATCTATATCATTAATTACTGATATTATTTTATCTGTAAAAATATCCCAGCCAAAATCCTTATGAGAATAAGCACTTCCATCTCTTACAGTTAATGTTGTATTTAATAATAAAACGCCTTGTTTTGCAAGATAATCTAAATTTCCATCTTGCTTAAAGCTTACATTTAAATCAGATGCCATTTCTTTATATATATTTTGTAAAGAAGGTGGTAATTTTTCACATAAAACACTAAAAGCTAGTCCATGGGCTTGATTAGGCTCATGATATGGATCTTGACCTAATATTACTACCTTTACATCATTATATTTTGTATATTTAAATGCATTAAAAATATTATTATAATCTGGATGACATAAATAATTTTTATATTCTTCATCAACTTGATTTTTTAATTTTTCATAATAAGGCTTTTTCTTTTCCTCATTAATTATATCTATCCATTCCAAATTTGCCACATCCTTTATAGAGAAAAAAAGAACCAAAGGTGGCCCTAAGGTTCAAAAAAAGAATCGCTTGATAATAAAAATGACAAAATCATTTATATTACCCCTACACTTTTTTCTCCCATGCTTCTATTCTATCATATTTTTATCGAAATAAAATACTTATTTCAAAATAAAATACAAAAAGCCCGGAAAACCGAGCTTTTTTAAATCAAATTACTTTAATTCAGCGAAATATTTGATTGTTCTAACCATTTGGCTAGTGTATGAATTTTCGTTATCATACCAAGAAACAACTTGAACTTCGAATAAACCATCAGCAATCTTAGATACCATTGTTTGAGTAGCATCGAATAATGAACCAAATCTCATACCGATAACATCAGATGAAACGATTGGGTCAGTGTTGTAACCAAATGATTGAGAAGCTTGAGCCTTCATAGCAGCATTGATTTCATCAACTGTAACATTGTCTTTCTTAACTACTGCAGTTAAGATAGTAGTTGAACCAGTAGGAACTGGAACTCTTTGAGCAGAACCAATTAACTTACCATTTAATTCAGGAATAACAAGACCGATTGCCTTAGCAGCACCAGTTGAGTTAGGTACGATATTAGCAGCACCAGCTCTTGCTCTTCTTAAATCACCTTTTCTATGTGGTCCATCAAGAATCATTTGATCGCCTGTATATGCATGAATTGTTGACATGATACCAGATTGAATTGGAGCATAGTCATTTAATGCTTTAGCCATAGGAGCTAAGCAGTTTGTAGTACATGATGCAGCAGAAATAATTGTATCATTCTTAGTTAATGTCTTTTCGTTTACACCGAATACGATTGTAGGTAAATCATTTCCAGCAGGAGCTGAAATAACAACCTTCTTAGCACCAGCATTGATATGAGCTTGTGCTTTTTCTTTCTTTGTGTAGAAACCAGTACATTCTAATACTACATCTACATTTAATTCACCCCAAGGTAAATTGTTAGCATCTGCTTCTTTGTAGATAGTAATTTTCTTACCATCAACAACAATGAAGTTTTCACCAGCTTCAACTGTGTGCTTACCTTCACCGATAACACCTGCATAACCACCTTGTGCAGTATCATACTTTAATAGATTTGCTAACATTTCTGGAGCAGTTAAGTCGTTGATAGCAACAACTTCATAACCTTCTGCACCAAACATTTGTCTAAATGCTAGACGTCCAATACGTCCGAAACCATTAATTGCAACTTTAACAGCCATAATATTTTCTAATCCTCCTAAAAATTGTTTTTTTGAAATATTATTCTTACATTTCTAATTTTAACACTATGCCAAGTCTTATTCAATAAAAACCATAGTTGTCTAAAACGTTTACATAAATATAAATATTTACTTTTTTGAAATCAAAAATGACCTACTTATTCTATTAATAAATTCTTCTGGCTTGTTATAAGCCATTTTCATTTTTTTGTTATCATAGAATATATATAAGCATTTTAAATCCTTAATTGAATATGAAATATGATCTACTGTAATAAATACATCCTTAGGGACCTCATATCCTCTTGCAAGCTCTAATTTTATTCTTCTATCATAAGATAAAACAACAGGTGATCCTAATGTTTTATAAGCAGTTGAATTAATTCCTGCAATTTCTGTTAGCTGCATAGCTTTTAATCTATAATCTATTACAGAGCCATGTAATGACTTATTATAAGCAGTTGAACCAGATGGAGTTGAAATACAAAGACCTGTTCCCCTATATCTTTCAAAGAAATCATCATCTATATTTACATCTAATATTAATGTTCTAAGTGGTGAAACTATTGTAACCTCGTTTATCGCAAAATCATTAACTATGTTTCCACTTTCAGTTACAAATTCAGCTGATAAAACATCTAGGTTTTGAATATTAAATGTATTATTATTGATATTATCAATCAATATATCTATATCTTCAACTGAATAATTAGCATAATGACCTAAATGACCTGTGTGAATGCCAAAAATAACCGCATTTGGATATTTATGACCAGCTTTGATAATTGTTCCATCTCCACCTACAGCAATGACATAATCAGGATTTTTATCATCATATTCTATTTTTATTTTAGATAATAATAAATCTTCTATTTTTTTTGATTCATCATTATCTCTTAAAATGATACAATACTTCATATTATCACATCTTTCTAAAGATTATTTTATCATACTACTTGCATTTTATCTACAATTATTAGTATAATAAAAAAGTAGGGTTTTAGGGGTGAGATAATGTATATTAACAAAGAAATTGAATTTAAGACTTTTATTTCTGAAGAACAATACAATTCATTAATAAAAGAATTTGAGCTTGATAATAATATTTTTGCTCAAACTAATCATTATTTTGATACTGATGATTGTAAATTATTAAATGAACAAACTGTTCTAAGAATTAGACAAAAAGGAACTAACTATAAGTTAACTAAAAAAACTAGAGCACTTGTAGGTGCCGATGAAGCACATATCCTTATTTCTAAGGATAAGGCAACTGAAATGATTAATAATGGTTTTAATGCTGATATTATAGGTATTCCATGTGATGTTAAGAAAATAGCTGAATTAACTACTTATAGAGCATCTGCCCCATATAAATCAGGTACTATATTCTTTGATAAATCAGTTTATTATGGAAAAGTAGATTATGAAATTGAATATGAAGTTGATAACGTAGCTGAAGGAAGAAAGATTTTTAAAGACTTCCTAGATTCACATAATATTCAATATAAAGAATCTATTAGAAAATCAAAAAGAGCATTCGATAATAGAAATAATTAATTTAAAGCACTTCGGTGCTTTTTCTTTTTACATTTAGATAAAGAAATGGGTGGCAGATGCCACCCAATATTATTTTACGAAAAAATAGAAATATATTAATGAATTAAACAAATTAGCTGCCGCTGTGGATAATATAATAATTTTTGCAATATTATATTTTTTGTAGCCATCAGTTGCCTTGAATTCAGAATTAGTTAAATCTTCTTTATATAATTTTCTTTGTTTTAATTGAATTAATATCATGAATACTAATAATTCAACTAAACCGAAAAGAGCTAATACTACTTCAAGAATAACTGGTCTATTATAGCCAATTGTAAATGGAATTCCAATTATAAATGGTAATAATACAAGTATTGCAGATATTATAATTATTTTAATTATCCTTTTTTTGTTATTATTCATCTTTTTCCTCTATCTTTTTAGCTTTTAATTCTTCTGATTGTTTTGCAAAAACCTCATTAGAGTCAATTAGATATTTCTTATCAATATCATTTTTAACCCATTTTTCAGCAAGCTCTTCTGTTGCTAAAATATAATGACCAGGCTTTACCATAATCCAGCTACATTTATTATAATCTAGATCAGATTTATTATAAACAAGCTTTTTTCTAGTATTCTTACTCTTTGGATCTGGTTGAGGTATTGCAGTTAATAAAGCTCTAGTATATGGATGAATAGGATTTGAATAAATATCTTCTGCACGACCTAATTCAACTATATGTCCATTATGCATTACTGCAATACGGTCAGAAATATATCTAATAATAGATAAGTCATGAGCTATAAATAAATATGTTAAATCCTTTTCATTTTGTAATTTCTTTAATAAATTTAATACTTGAGCTCTAATTGATACGTCTAGTGCTGAAATAGGCTCATCAGCTAATACTAATTGAGGTTCAATTACTAATGCACGAGCGATACCAATTCTTTGTCTTTGTCCACCTGAGAATTCATGTGGATAACGAGATAGATGTTCTGGTAATAGACCTACTGATTTCATCATTCTTGAAACCTTATCTAATCTTTCTTCTTTAGTCTTAAATAAATTGAAATTATATAAGCCCTCAGAAACGATATAATCGATATTAGCACGTTCGTTTAATGATGCTGCAGGATCTTGGAATATCATTTGGATATTCTTTTTATTTTGCTTTAATTCAGCTTTTGTTTGCTTACCAGAAATTAATTTACCTCTAAAATAAATTGCACCATTAGTTAAATTATAAATACCTAATATAGCACGTGAAATTGTTGTTTTACCAGAGCCTGATTCACCAACAAGTCCAAATGTTTCACCTACATAAATATCAAAATTTAATGAATTACAAGCTTTAACTGTTCTCTTACCACTACCAAAGAACATATCAGCCTTAACAACAGATAATAATACTTCCTTACCATTCTTATCAACAGTAGGCCAATATTTAAGCATACCTGTCTTTTTATCAACTTTATATTTATATATTTCTTTGTTCTTATTCTCATTTAGTTTTGAAACTAAATCAGCAGGTAAAATTTGAGATAATTGATTTAAGAATTCTTGATATTCTGTACTCTTTTTATTTTGTGCGATATTATGACCACAATAATAAATGACACCTCTAATTTTTACATCTTTAGTAAAAATAGCTTCTAATACTTTATCAAAAACATCAGATTTAATATCTTCATATTTTGAATCTTTATTAATTTGTAAAGAAAAATCATTTTCTAATACGAATTTACCTAATTCATCAACGATATTAATTCTATCAATTTTTGCTAATACATTAGATTCTTTATCATAAGAAATATCTTTTTGTTTTATCTTATCAATATTATTTGGATAATATCTATCATAAATAGTAGTTAAATTTAATAAATTAAATCTATCTTCGATTGTGAAATTCTTATTAATTCTTAAGAAATCTTCATTATCATCAATATAAATCTTATAAGTTTTTTCTACAACGCTCTTTCTAAATTCGATATCTGATTTATTTAAATCACCAGGTATTAACATACCATCAAAATATAGTGCACCAGTTAATAATGACTTATTAGAATAAATACCTTGAATAATATTTAATTTAATTCTATTTTCTTCATTATTTAAATCAAATGGCTCATCAGTATATAAATCGAAATTAGCATATTTAGTATCAACTCCAATTAATGACACATCAGCGTCAATAACTGATATTTTGATATTTCTACCATCCTTATCCTTTCTAGGCCAGAATAGTGGATAATTAGTTTCTTTTTGCTTACTGAAATTTAATAATAAGAATTCTTTTTGATTAACAGTAAAGTTTCTTCTAATGAATGTTTTTTCTAAATATAATTTAAATTTATCACTTAAATGATTAGGTAATAATTCACCTTTATAATAGAAACCTTCTACTAGCATATCTGAATCAAGTAAAGATTTAATTACTTCAATCTTTTTACAATCATCAGGATTTGATAAATCAAATGTATCATTATCAAAAATATCAAAAGATAATTTAATAGATGATTTAGATGCATTACCTAATTTAGTAACTGAAGCATTTACTGCTGAGAATATTGCTTCATGATTCTTTTCATAGCTCTTTTGAGGCCAATATGGAAGATATCCTCCATCCATCTTATCAAAATAATCATAAAGCATGCTTCCATCTTCAATATGGAAATAGTTTTCCATAAATTTCCTTGTTAAGAATTTAGCAAATTTAGCAGTCATTTTTCTAGTATAGAATTGACCTCTAAAATATACTCCTCCATCAACAAATCTATTTGTTGAGAATAAAGCACTTAAAAATTTAATTTTTGTTAAAGCTAATTCATCATTCTTATCAAATGATTCATTATCTAAAATATCAAATGTAGCTTCTTCTTCATCAATAACATTACCATCAAGGCTCTTTATTTTAGCTTTATAGAAAGATAAAAATACAGTTTTACCTAGCTTGTTCTTTTGAGGAAGCATAGGAGGTAATCCATATTTATTAACTTCATATTCTTGAATTAATTTTTCAACATCAGAAGTTGTATATTCTTTAATATTTTCATCATTTAACTTTTTCTTTTCAGAAGTTTTACTCATTACTACTGTCACCTCCTGAATAGATCTTAGAAACACGTTCGCTTATTTCAGAAATAATCTTTGGTCTTTCAACCTTTGGAGCTCTTGGATCTAGTAACCAAGTTTTTGCGTAATGTGTTTCACTTACTTTAAACATTGGTGGTTCTTTAACAAAATCTACAGCAAGAGCGTATGGATTTCTTGGTGCGAATGCATCACCCTTAATTTCGTTGAATAAGCTTGGTGGAGTACCTGTAATAGAATACAAGTTTTCACCCTTTTCGCCTAATTGTGGTAAAGATGATAATAGAGCCCATGTATATGGATGCTTAGGATCGTAGAATATATCATTTGCTGTACCATATTCGATGATTTGACCACCATACATAACGGCAACTCTATCAGCGATTTCAGCTACTACACCTAAGTCATGAGTAATGAATAGGATTGTGAATCCATATTCTTCTTTTAATTCTTTAATTAGATTTAAAATTTGTGCTTGAATTGTAACATCAAGTGCTGTTGTTGGCTCATCGCAGATTAGAATATCAGGGTTACATGCTAAAGCAATAGCGATAACTACTCTTTGTCTCATACCACCTGAATATTGGAATGGATAATCATTATATCTATTCTCGGCATCTTTGATACCAACACGCTTTAAAAGCTTAATAGCTTCTTCTTTTGCATCTTTTTTATTAAATCCTCTATGAATTCTTATAACCTCGGCAATTTGCTCACCAATTTTCTTTAATGGATTTAAAGAGGTCATAGGATCTTGGAAGATTGTTGAAATTCTTTTACCTCTGATATTTAGCCATTCGCGATTTGTTTTGAATTTAGCTAAATTAACACCAGAATATAAGATTTGTGAATTTTCATCAACACTACCATTTTCTTCTAGCATACCAGTGAAGCACTTAGTAAATACAGATTTACCTGATCCTGATTCACCAACTATAGCAAGAATTTCACCTTTATAAATATCAAGTGAAACTTTTCTAATTGCTGTTAGAATTTTACCTCTTACAGAGAATCTAACAATCAAATCCTTAACTGAAACAATAACATCACCATTATTAATGTCTGTAGTTGGTTTCAATACAATATTATTCTTATTTGCCATTGTCTTCACCTACCTATGACTCTTAGGGTCAAGGGCATCTGATAATGCTGTTCCCATTAAGAAGAATACAAATATAATAATTGCTAAAACAAACGCAGGTGCTAATAATTGCCATGGGTATAATGAATAATTTTGAATACCATTTTGTAAAATTGCACCAATTGAAATATCTTTTGTAGGTAAACCTACACCAAAGTAGCTTAGTGATACTTCGCTTGATACCATTCCTGGAATAATTAATGAGAATTCAGTAATAATTACACCTAAAATATATGGTAAATAATTTCTAAACATTATTCTTGAGGCAGGTGTACCTAATGTTTTAGAAGCAACATTATATTCTCTATTATCAATAATTAATACCATGTTTCTTATTAAAAGAGCTAACCCTAACCATCCTAAGAATGTTAATGAGAATACAAGTCTTACTTCAACAGGAATATCCTTTAATGAAGTAGAGAATACTATTGATAATAACATATAAATTAATAAGCTTGGAATATTTGTAACTAAGTTATAAATTTCAACAAATAGCCAATCTATTTTTTTCAAATAGCCCCAAAGTAATCCAACAATTGTACCAATTATTAATACAACTGTTGAAGATATTAATGCTAATAATAAAGATTTACCAGCTCCAGCCCATGATATAAAGAACAAATCTCTACCAACGTTATCTGTTCCCCATAAATGCTGTGCACTAGGACCTAAATCTTTTATATCAAGGTTAAAATCGAAAGCACCTGGATATGCTAATGAAGGAATAATAAAAATACATAATAATAAAATTACTAGTACTGATATTGAAATTATAGCAGATGGTTTTCTTATGAATACTTTAAAAACTGATTTCCAGTAAGAATAAGGCTCTGCAGCTAAATGCTCAGACTCTTCTTCGTCTAGTTCAACTCTATAAAATAAATCATCTAATCCATCATTTTTAGTAACAGAAGCTGTATTTTGAATATTTTCTATATTTTCCATAACCATACACCTCCTACTTAGACATTAAACGAATTCTAGGGTCAAATAATGCTGTAATAATATCACCTAATAAGAATGCAATCATTGATATTGATGCATATAGAACTGTTAAACCTTGTATTGCAGGAACATCTGGTGTACCTTGTAATGCTTTAATCAATTCTCTACCTGTACCAGGAATAGACCAAATTTCCTCAACGAAATATGAACCAATTATGGCCCCTAATAATGTTGCAGGAAGATTTCTTATTAGTGGAACAGATGCGTTTCTTAATACATGAACATACATTATTCTATTTTCACTTAAACCCTTTGCACGAGCGAATTTAACATAATCAGAATTTAATTCATCAACCATAAATCTTCTTACCCAAATAATTAATCCAGGTAAGCTTAGGAAGAATATACAGAATATAGGAACGACTAGGGTTCGTGGATCACCTTCAATATATACATAATCAAACTGAGCCCAACCCAAGAATCCATTTTTATTACCTGCTATTTTATTTACGAACAGATAAAATACCAGTGCCGGAATCGCGTAATTCAATACTATAAACACTGTACCTATTTTATCAACAACACCACCAGGCTTTTTTGCCATTGCAATACCAAGTGGGAATCCTACTAAATATGTGAAGAATACAGAAATAATAGATATCATGAAAGAAATACCCATTCTCTCTGAAATAATATCAGTAATAAATTTTGATTGAGGTACTGATCTACCTAAATAAATTAAACCAGTCCACCATGCTTTTTCTTCTACATATTTTCTATCCCATGCATAAGCAATTTTTTTAGGGATAGGTAAAACATAATAAATATATTGAAAAATATTTTGAATGACTGGGACTCTATTTCCATTTATATCTTCAATTCCATAGAAAAATAGCATTTTATGTTTGTAGTTTTCTGCTATTTTTACACCTGATCTAGCTTCAATATTTTGATAATTTGCAACACTATAGAATTTATCATCAGGTAATAATCTGATTAATAATGCCACAATTGCAACTAGAATCATTAAGGTAATAAAAGACGTTAATATTCTTCTTACAATGTAAAGAAAAGTTCTATTTGTAAAAAATTTCTTTAATGCCTGAAGAACTGTCACATACCAAGGAATTGTTAAATTAACAGTCTCTTTCACTGTATCACCCTTTCTCAAAAATAGAGGGAATAGCGTGTATTCCCTCCCTTAGAAACAAATTATTAATTTAGATATAAATTACTTATTCTTTCCAGCTTCGTAATTTTCATTAACTGCTGTTCTTAAATCTTTTGTAATTGGATCTGCAGAAACAATTAAATTTAAGAACTTATCAACGTTATTACCATAAGCAGCCTTAGATGCAGTATGAGGAATTACTCTAGATACTGTTGCATATAAACCACTTCTTGTATACCAAGGAAGAATAATTGCGTCTTCATAAATTGCACAATATTCTGCTTCAGCAAACTTTTGTAAACGTTCATCATATCTTGATTGATCAGTAATAGATACTGCTTCATTGTATAATTCAGTATAATGACCGAATACATCATGCATATTCTTCTTTGCTTCATCTGATAATTGACCAGCTAAACCGAAGTAAACTAAGCAGTCTCCTTCACCTTCAACGATTGTATGTAAGAATGACTTAGGATCACCATAGTCAGCACCCCAACCCATTTGCATAGAGAAGTCATAGTTTGCAGTTCTTGTCCATTGAGTATCTTGAGCATCAGTTGCAGGAACATGAATTTGAATATCAACTAAACCATTAGAGTTAGTTTCAATTGCTTTATACATTTTTTCTTGATATGCAGCTTCCTTAATATCCATAGATCCAATAACATCAATTACGATAGGTAATGATACGCCTTTAGCTTGAAGTTCAGTCTTTGCTGTATCAAAGTATTGTGCAGCCTTAGTTGCATCATAAATTGGATCTTTCTTATCTGCTACAGCACCCTTAATATCAACACCCATTAATCTAACGCCTGTAGTACCTTGCTTCTTGTTGTAAACATCTTCAACAAGTTCAACATAGTCCTTACCTGTAGATGTAATTGCTATTTCTTTTCCAGTATATACACGGTTTAATCTTTGGATAGGATCAGTTGGATTGTAGAAATCTAGGTAAGCCATAATGTCTAAACCATATAACCAACCAAGTCTAAAGTTCTTATTTAAAACTGCCTTTAATGAATCTTCCTTTTGCTTATCAGTCTTTGAAGAAGCATCAAATGATTTTCTATTATAGTTGAAATATGAGAAGAATCCAAATGTATCTAGTGATTGAACAGATGTACAATTTGGATCAGCTGGATTATCTTGTGTACCCTTTCCATCAGCACCTACAACATACTTGTTGAAACCAGCAGTATCTGAACCTTGAACAGTGAAACCATCAATTGTTCCATTTTCATATAATAATCTAGCTTGGCTAATATCAGCTTGTCTAGAAACAAATGTTTGTTCTACTTTATTAACATAAACATGTTCAGCATCATAATATTTATCATTCTTTGTTAATTCAATCTTTGAGCTATCTTCATGCTTAGTCATTCTGAAAGCACCGTTAACAAGAATATTATTTTCAGATGTACCGAATAATGTTCCTTGAGTATCTAAGAATTCTCTATTTACTGGATAGAAACAACCATATGTTAAGCATGTTAAGAAATATGGAGTAACTTCTGGTAAAGTATATTCGATAGTATAATCATCTAGAGCCTTAATACCAACTGAACTAAATGGCTTATCTTCAATAGTATCATCATCTAATGACTCATAGTAATCATGAGCACCATCAAGTACTTCTACTAAGTATTCAAGTTCACTACCAACAACTGGGTCAAGAACATATTCAATACCTGCAACAAAGTCGTCAGCCTTAACTTCTGCTACTTCTTCACCAGTATCATTCTTAATCCATTTTACGCCTTTACGTAATTTCAAAGTCCATTTTTGCTTACCGTTTGCTAAATTCTCGATTTTGTAACCTGTAGCAAGACCACCATATAATTCACCATATTGGTTATTTTGGATTAAACCATCAACCATGTTAACATATTGTAATGAGTTATATTGCCATGTGTTTCTATAGTAATCAAATTTTTCATCAGACATTTCAGTTGTATAAGTTGTCTTATAAGTATCCTTTGTCTTGATTTTTTGAGTACCAACAGTATAGTAACCATCAGCATCAATCTTTCCGTTTGGATGTGGATTAGCTAAAGAAGTATATCCATCCTCAACAGTACCTGGATCAGTATTAGTGTTTCCACTGCCAGATGTAGTAGATGAATTATTTCCACCACCACAAGATGCAACTGAAACAAGTGTTACAGCAGCAAAAGCTGCTAATGCAATCTTTTTTAATTTCATATAATTATCTCCTTTTGTAAAAATCTAGATTGATTATAATATTATTATTATAAAAAATCAATACTTTTATCTATAAATATCAATTTTTTTTGATTTTTTATGTTTTATTATTCGATAAAATTACTTTTTTAGCGAATTATATACAAAAATGTTCTTTATTTTAAACCTTTTAGTAAAATTATATTTTAAAATGCAACCTTTTTTTGAAATAAAACGCTTTTATAATATATTTATGCTAAATATTATATATTTTAAAATAATTTTATGAATAAATTGATAAATCACTACTATTGTGATATACTTTTGTTAGTACTTAATTAATCAATTTTTTAGCGACTAATGGATAGTGAAAGCATTAGATATATTAATTTAAGGAATTGGTTATATCTTAATATTAAAAGAGCTGATTATTCAGAATTAAGGTGGCACCGCGGTTTATATCGTCCTTAGGCAATTATTTGTCTAAGGATTTTTTTATTTTAGGAGGTTATTATTATGAGATTTTTATCAGGTATTCAACCAAGTGGTAATATCACACTTGGAAATTATATAGGAGCTATTAAGAACTTTGTTAAGCTACAGGATAATCCTGACTTCACTGATTTCTTAGTTTTCGTTGCTGATATGCATGCGATTACTGTTCCACAGGATAAGCAAGCATTAAGAAAAAATATTAGATCACTTGTTGCTATATATTTAGCATGTGGTCTTAATCCAGAAAAGGTACATATATTTATTCAATCAGAGGTTCCTGCCCATGCTAATTTAGGTTGGTTATTACAATGTACAGGATATATTGGTGAATTAGAAAGAATGACACAGTATAAGGATAAAGCTGCAAAGCATCAAACTGATGGTGTAACTGTTGGCTTATTAACTTATCCTTCTTTGATGGCTGCAGATATATTATTATATGATACTGATTGTGTTCCAGTTGGACAAGATCAAAAACAACATCTTGAATTAACAAGAACTTTAGCTGAAAGATTTAATAATAAATATGGAGAGACATTTGTTGTTCCTGAACCATATATTGCTGGTGCTGGTGCTAAAATAATGTCATTAACTGATCCTTCAAAGAAAATGAGTAAATCAGATGAGAATCCAAAATCATATATTACATTATTAGATGATTTAAATATAATAAAGAAAAAAATCAAATCAGCTGTTACAGATTCTGATACAAAAGTAAAATTTGATAAAGAAAATAAACCTGGTATTTCTAATTTATTAACTATTATGTCATGCTGTACAGGTAAATCTATTTCTGATTTAGAAGAAAAATATAAAGATTCTTCTTATGCTGAATTTAAAGAGGATGTAGCTAACGCTGTTGTAGCTGAAATTGAACCAATTCAAAAGAAATATAATGAATTAATTAATTCTGATTTCTTAGATACAGTCCTAGATCAAGGTAGAGATTATGCAAATTATCTTGCAAATAAAAAGATTAATAAAGTAATGAATAAAATGGGACTTGGTAGAAAAAGATAAAAAGTTGTGCTTCCACAACTTTTTTCTTCTTCTATTTATTTTGAAATAATGATAAGAATGTTCCAGGTACCTTTGATTCAATCTTAATAATCTTATCATTAAATGGATGCTTAAATGATAAATTAGATGCATGAAGCATTAATCTTTTAAAAGAACCTCTTTCATCATATTTATCATCTCCACAAATAGGATTACCCAAATGATTTAAAACCACTCTAATTTGATTCTTTCTACCTGTATCTATTAATACTCTTAAAAGAGATAGGCCATCCTTTTCTTTTAATACCTCATAATGAGTAATTGAATTTTGACCATCTCTATTTGATACAAATACCATATTATTTTCATCCTCTAATAGGTTACATATTATAGTA
>Ga0247611_10004644_pt1 | contig 18853 bp, 15 predicted proteins | sample 177DNAGHGhighgp2_FD_192422 | JGI IMG/M metagenome (GOLD analysis project Ga0247611, IMG submission 192422) | Sheep rumen microbial communities from Palmerston North, Manawatu-Wanganui, New Zealand - 1770 DNA GHGhigh gp2 | ecosystem: Host-associated > Mammals > Digestive system > Stomach > Rumen... | reverse complement strand
TGCCATATCGGTGACTGCCATGTCCTGTATACTGCCGAGAACGACACCTACACGCTTGCCTGAGAGAGCCTTGAATACGTCAGGAACATCTGTCGCTTCGGTGGTTTTGTTCGAGGTCATTATCACTGGTACATAGCACACCGTTCCACATAATACCAGCATCGCTGCAGCCAAGAGGGCTTTCATGTGATGCCGCTTCACCAACGATGTCAGCAGCAGTCCGATGAGCCATGCAATGAGGAAGTAGATAATGGCCGTCAGGATAATAGGGAAGAATGCGTCGAATGTGCGTGAGCGTATCAGGTCGGATGCATGAGTTATGTCAGTAACGGCAATGAAGCCCACGATGCTTGTTTCTTTCAGCAGAGCCACTACCTCGCCCTGATAGACGGGTAGCACTGATTTGATTACTTGTGGCAGTACAATCCTGAAGAACGTCTGTCTACGCGAATAGCCCAAGGCTAATCCTGCCTCCGTTTGTCCGCGGTCGATGCTCTGTATGGTTGTGCGCAGCATCTCGCTGATGGCTGCCGAGGTACATATGGCGAAAGTAACGATGGCCACCACAATGCCTGTAGCGTCCATCGGAGCCATTATTACATAGTACATCAGCATGAGCAGCACCAGCACGGGTGTGCCGTGCATCAGTTCAATATACACTTTGGCGACTTCTCGCAACCATGCTCGGTTACTCATTCGCATCCAACACACAAGTCCACCCAATATTGTTCCTAATACGGTGGCGCAGAAAGTGATGATGAGCGTCACCTGCAGACCATTGAGAATCATCCTATAACGATCCTCGGCTATCAGGTTGTTGGTGAAACTCTCCGTCAGAGAAGTACAACCAGTCAGGCCTATACAACAAACGAGAATAGTGGCGAGCCGCCAGTCAAGTATATTTTTCATTTTTATTATTTATTAGTTAATATTAATTAAAGCACTAACACTATTACAGGAAATACATCGGATCCCTTGGATATATCGATTGCCTTTTTCTTGCAAAGATAAGAAAAGTTTTGTATTCGTGTTTGCTTTTATTCTTAAAATTGCGAAAAAAATTTCAATTAATGTGATTATTATGTGAAATCAAAAGAAAATGGTGCGTTTTCGTATCGACATGACACAGACATGGAATAAGGGAAACAGAAAAAGACCACTCGGTGGACCGAGTGGTGCACTTCTCCTATTTCTTTCAAAAATTATAAATGAACAAACTTTAGCGGATCATGATTTTCTTTCCGTTGATGATGTAAAGTCCCTTCTTCAATGCGTTGATTCGCTGACCTTGAATGTTGTATATGGCTCCTTTGCCTTTGGTGAATGTGGTTGAGAAGGTCATGTCATCAATGCCTGTTATTGGATTCTCTCCGTCGTTACTGAAGAAGATTTCCGACAGGTAAACGGTAGCACTGCCTGAACTGCTGAAACCAATCATCTGTACTTTCTTCAGATCGAGGTCCTTACCACCTACAGTCTTGAGGTCTTTCAGTTCAATCACCACTTCTTTCAGTCGCTGGAAAGCAATCTCGTAGTAGTCGCCTGCAGCATTGCTGGTGTTGTAGATACGTAGGGTAGGTTTGGCAGATGAAGGGAGACGCAGACGGACAACGAGGTACTTGTAGTCAGATATGTCAATCCCGTTGGTGTATTTCCATCCAGCAAATCCATCTTTGCTTGTGGTCAGAGCGAGTGTCTTGGGTGTGAAGGTTCCTGAACCTGAGATAGATGGGTCGAATCCGTTCTCGGTAAGAGGGAAGAGGGTGATGGACACTTTGATGTCGGTTGTTACGACCTTGCCGTTTTGGTCTTCATACGTTACATGGATGGTGGTCGCTCCGCTACTTCCTTTGGCAATCATCTGAATGCCGCTTACCTCCGCTATTGAGGGATCATCCACTGTGAAGGTGCATTTGCGTGTTACGTTATAGGCTTTCCCATCTGCATCTTTGGCATAGACGGCGAAGATGCTGCTCAGACCTGGTGTCATAAACATCTCTTCATTACTTGCCTCGAGGGATACTGCATCGAACTTGGCATTCTCGTCGCTTTTCTCGAGGAAGTCGAGCATCGCAGCAGCATAACGGCGTCCCATCTCACGATAGCCTTCTGCTGTGAAATGGAGTCCGTCCCCTCGTTGTGGACAACCCTTTGATGAGATTACATAGCAATGTTTGATGAGGGCTGGCATCTTGGCGATGCAGGCAGAATTGTGTCCGTAACAAGAACCGCCTTCTGCCTGTCCGACGAGTTCACCTACGAGCAAGGGCACTTCGTCCGGACTGAGTCCGAGGTCGTTGAGCATGCGGTCGTAGAGTTTCTTTACCTCAGCAGGCCACCACGACTGCATATTGTCGGTACATCCCTGATGGAGCAGAATGCCCTTGATGACTCCATCTTTCTGAGCTTTCTTAGCGAGGGCGATCAGTTCGTTGTAGGGGTGATTGTTGTATTGTCTAGCATAGTTTTGCAGCCAGTCGGCACAGGTGGGTAGATATGCGCCTATCTGGTCTTCGTCGAACATCTTGATGGAACATCCGCCAAGTGCTACATTGATGACACCAACGGTGATGTTCTCAGGCAGTTTCTCGCAGAGGGTACGTCCGAAATAGTCGCAAGGGGTCAGTCCTGTTCCTTCGCGGCAGAGAGGGGGAACGGCTGTGTACCACTTGCCTTTCTCGCGTTTTGGATTGTTGTAATTCACGGCTGCCATCATCTTGAAGCGTGCAGGCACGTTGTTCTTATCCTGAGTCTCAGGTGTAGCGTTTCCTTCCATATTTGACTGTCCGAATGCCAGATAGATGTGGAAGTTGGGATCTTGTGCAAAAGATGCAACAGAGAGCATCGATGCAAATAACAAGGTTGTAAGTCGTTTCATAGGGCAATTTTTTTAGTTGATAATCGTATTACACCGCAAAAGTACAAAAATAATATGAATTATAGATTATAGATTGTGTTTTTTTTGTAATTTTGCACGCAAATAATATATTAAGGTATAAATGGCAAACAAAATAGAAACACTACATTTCCGTTCTGATGCTTTCAGTACGGATTTCAAGCGAGAACTGTCCTACGATGTATTAGGTCGTGATTTGTTGAATTGTGCAGAGAATCACGCTTCGAAGCGTGGTTTTGGTTTCAGTGACTTGCTGAAGGCGAACCACTCATGGGTGTTGTCGCGTCTGTCAATTGAGATGTCGCAGATGCCTCCCATCTATAGCAACTATCATATTGATACATGGATTGAGAATGTGTATCGCATGTTTACCAACCGTAATTTCTGTATCAAGAACGATGCGGGTGAAGTGTATGGTTATGCACGCTCTATCTGGGCAATGATTGACAATACAACACGTCAGCCTTTGGATTTGGTTTCGTTCTACGGTGAGGAATTCCAACAATGGTTGGGACCTGAAATACCGTGTGAGATGGATACACATAGTCGTCTTCGCCCGCTTACCGATGTGGAACCTGTTTCTACCATCGAGGCTAAGTATAGTGACCTGGATTGTAATGGACACTTCAACAGCATCAAATATATCTCACATATCCTGGATTTGTTCTCAAAGGACTTCTACACCACACATCGTATCCGTCGAGCAGAGATTGCATACGTGGCTGAGGCTTACTATGGTGACGAGTTGTCGTTCTTTGTGAAGGAACAGGAGCCGCTTCGCTATCAGGTGGAAATACGCAAGCATTTCAGTCGGGACGGAAAGGGTGAGACAATTGCCCGATGTCTTTTGGCTTTTGAAAGTTAATAGTTTATAGTTTAGAGGTTAGAGTTGAACCTTCTACATCTCTAACCTCTCTTAACTCTTATCTTACGTACATCTTATAGGTTTGAATACGATTGCCTCGATGCTGGCGTACGATGGTAATGCCTCGCTGGGGTTGTGAGATACGTATGCCATCGGGTGTGAAATATTCAGTGTGGATAGTACCTTCTTCGGTTCCTGTTTGTAACTCATGGATGGCATCGTATGTTCCTTCGTGATGACGGAGACCCATGAAAGCATCGAGGGCAATTGATGGTCTGCGAGTTCGCGGATTCCACGCTCCGAGGTGGAAGTCTTCTGTCAGTTCTGGTTCCCAGTAGTAGAGCCCAGCAGCTCCTGCATCAATCAGCTTGGTGAGCAAATCGCACAACCACTGATTGGCCTCCAGCTCACGATCGTTGTAGTAACCCGTCTCAACAATCAGTACAGGTTTGCCGTAACGCTCTTTCAACACCTTCACATTCTCTATCACCTTATCTGTCAGTCGTGATGGAGTGAGTGTTGTGCCTTTCACGTGTACAGACAATCCGATTGCATCCCATTGTGCACCCTTTGCTTGAAGGGTGTCGAAGTAATCGGTCATCCATTGGGTATCTTCGCACTCCGAAATATGAATGACTGTCTGCACTTCGGGATTGATTTCCTTGATGACCTCATGTGCAGTATTCACAAACTGAACAAAGTTATCCATGTTGCGTCCTGTGTTCCATAGCATACCTTGATCGACTTCATTGCCAATCTGTACCCATTTCAGTCGTTGAGTAAGATTCATCGTTCTGACAACCGCTGTCGTGTGGCTCTTCACAGCTGTTACCAGACGTTCCAACGTATAGGAGGACCAAGCATTAGGTGTTACGTTATCGCCCCACCAGTCGCAATAATGCAGGTCGAGCATTACATTCAGTTGCTGTGTCCGGGCTGTGTTGGCAATCGATTTCGCATAGCTACTGGTGTAGTTGTTGTCGGACGGATTGACCAGCACACGCAGACGGAGGCTATTGATGCCTTTCTCTTTCAAAATCGGTATCAGCGTTTTTCGCTGACCCTCACTATTATAGAACACCCGTCCGCTGTTGGTCTCTATCGTCAGAGAACTGACATCAGCACCAAAGTCGAAAGAATCTTCAAGTGCTGTTCGATCGAATACCGTATCGGTAACGGTTTCAACAGCCTCAAACGGTTCGTCGTACTTCATGTCGCGAGTGGTGAAGTTGCGGGTGTTGATGCTCCAGTTACGTGAGAAACCAGTAAGGTCGGGCTTCAGGAAGAGGCGTGCATTCTGTTTCATACCCTTCAGATGCCAATCCATCCATTTGATGGCGATACGTCCGAATTCTCCACCATGAGCAGCTCCGTATGTTCCCCCATGACCTGCATTCGACAAGTCTGCCCATGCGACCTTCACCTTTACTTTTCCGAAATCGGTCTGAGCATTTCCGTATGCCACATCGTCGGGACCTCCTGTCATATAGATGAGGGGGCAATGAAGGGAATTGAGTGTGTTGGGCGAAGCGCCACCCATCGACATTCCTCCCATACCGGCGTTCATGATGAGGAGTGTTTTCACCCTTGTGTTCGCACAGTTGGCAATAGCCTGCGCGCCACCACATGAATGGCCCGAGAGTGCTATGTTCTTTACATCGATAGCCTTGTAGTAGTCGCTCGACTTCAGTTTCTCCTGTCGTACCAGCCAGTTGATTGCATCAACAACCATCTTCTCGTTTGAACCTCCATCGTCGCGTTCGCTGTCAACCATCTCGAACGAACCAATACCCACAACCACATAGCCGTGTGAGGCGATTTCGTTCAGCATACGCTCGTAACCAATCGAAGAACCCGAACAAGCTCCGTTACACCATATTAGAATGGGTAAAGCTCCTTCACGACGAGCTGCATACTGGATGTTGCGTGGACGATAAATGGTGAAATCGGGTAGGGACTGCTCACTGACGATGATGGCACGATAGCGTCCTGTTCCCCCGTTCTCAATCTCCTTTTGTCGTACAACCTGATCGTTGATGGTATTCGACTCCTGTGCGTTTGCTGCAGAGGGCAGCAAACACATCAATATAAGGACATAGATGGCAAACAAGTGTTTCATAACTATTTTTTTTTTTTGATTTGACTGTTTATTCTTGTATGCAAAGTTAAGGAAAAAAGAGAGAACTTCGATGCAGAGACTGCATTTTTTTAGTTTTAAGTTTAAAGTTCAAAGTTTAAAGTATAGATTTTGTAATTGGATGAGTATTTTTTGTCGAAAAGTGAGTAGTGAAGATGAAAACAGCATTAACTATAAATAAAAATAAGGAGAGCACTTTAGAGTACCCTCCTTATTCTGTTCAAATTTGTCTTTGTATTACTGAGCGAGCTTTCCGTCAGAACCGAGTACGTTCACAATCTTGTGGATGTACATCTTCTTCATGTTTTCACGAGCAGGCTTCAGATACTGACGTGGGTCGAAGTCTTCAGGATGCTCAGCAAGGTGCTTGCGGATAGCTGCAGTCATAGCAAGACGAGAGTCAGAGTCGATGTTGATTTTACATACAGCACTCTTAGCAGCCTTACGCAACTGCTCCTCAGGAATACCGATTGCAGCTTCGAGCTTGCCACCATACTTGTTGATTGTCTCTACCTCCTCCATTGGAACAGATGAAGAACCATGAAGAACGATTGGGAATCCAGGCAGTTTCTTCTCAATCTCGTGAAGGATGTCGAATGCCAATGGTGGTGGAACGAGGACACCGTTTACGAGTGTGCACTGCTCAGGAGTGAACTTGTGAGCACCGTGTGAAGTACCGATAGAGATAGCGAGAGAGTCGCAACCTGTACGTGTAGCGAAGTCGATAACCTCCTCTGGCTTTGTATAGTGAGATTCAGCAGAAGCAACCTCATCCTCAACACCAGCGAGAACGCCAAGCTCACACTCTACTGTAACGTCATACTTGTGAGCATACTCTACAACCTGACGAGAAATCTTGATATTCTCCTCGTAAGGCAGTGAAGAACCGTCGAACATAACACTTGAGAAGCCCATGTCGATACAATCCTTACAAAGTTCGAAGCTGTCTCCGTGGTCGAGGTGGAGAACGATTTCAGGATGCTCGCATCCGAGTTCCTTTGCGTATGCAACAGCGCCTTCAGCCATATAACGCAGAATCTGAGCGTTTGCATAGTTGCGTGCACCCTTTGATACCTGCATGATGACAGGAGACTTGGTTTCTACTGCAGCCATAACGATGGCCTGCATCTGTTCCATTGTGTTGAAGTTGAATGCAGGAATAGCATAACCGCCTGCAACGGCTCTCTTAAACATCTCGCGAGTGTTTACGAGACCAAGATCTTTGTAATTAACCATAATTTTGATAATGTAATAATATTTACTATTTTACGATTTTCTAATTACTATTTTACGATTTCCGAATTAGTTTTTCGAGTTAATTCTAAAAACGACTGCAAAATTACAAAATATTTATGAATTAAGGATTATGAATTATGAATTATTTCGTAACTTTGCACCATAAAACAACAGAAAGTATGCTTTCTGCTTACTACATAAAGCATTTAAGAATAAAGAAGGAACAGACCCTCCCCCTTGCCCCTCCCTTTAGGGCGGGGAGTAGGAACTCTGAAGAGTTCAAGGTTCAAAGTTCAAAGTTCAAAGTTCAAGGTTCAAAGTTCAAAGTTCAATAACTAAGAGCTAAGAGCAGAAGTTAATAAAAAATAGTATGAAATATAAAAATTTGATTGCGCTGACAATTGTCAGCCTGGTGATTTCAGGATGCCAGACTTATAATGACAAGAGTACTGTAGTGTTGTTTGAAAACGATGTACATTGTGGCATCGAGGGTTATGCAAAGATGGCTGCTCTACGCGATTTGATGGTCGATACTGCCTATACCTGCTTGGTTTCGGATGGAGACTTTCTGCAGGGAGGACCTGCTGGTGCTTTGTCGAAAGGACAGTATATCATCGACATCATGAATCAGATGAGATTCACTGCTGTTACGCTGGGTAACCATGAGTTCGACTACAAAACACCTCGTATGTTGGAGCTGTTCAAGCAGTTTAACGCTCCTGTGCTTTGTGTGAACTTGGTTGATGCTGCTACAGGTAAGCGTGTGTTTGCTGAGAGTGCCATCAGGAAGATTGGAAAGAAGACCATTGGATTTGTGGGAGTTGTTACTCCAACAAGTCTCTACACGGAGGAATATGCCTTCTATGACGATAAAGGTACGAAGTTGTACGACCTATGTGAAAAAACCACTTATGAGTTGGTTCAGAAGGCTGTCGACAAAATCCGTAAGAAGGTTGATTATGTCGTTGTCATCTCGCATCTTGGCGAAGAGCCAACTGACATCGATGTGGATTCACACGGATTGATTAAGGCGACAACAGGTATTGATGTCGTTCTCGACGGACATTCCCACTCTGAGATTCCTCAGGAGATTGTGATGAACAAAATAGGTAAGCCTGTACTGATTGCTCAAACAGGTACGAAATATGCGAATGCAGGAAAACTCATCATCCGTCCTGACGGCAAGATGTCGACTGAACTCTTCAAACTGAGCGATTTTCCTTATCGTGACCAGATTGTCCGCATTACCACCGATAGCGTCTTGAATCTGTTGAACGCTCAGACCAGCCGTGTAATCTGCCAAAGTGATGTAGAATTGCGTATTCTCGATGATGAAGGTCGTCAGCGAGTTCGCTATGAGGAAGCAAATGTGGGTGACTTGGTGACCGATGCTTACCGAATTGTAACTGATGCAGATTTTGCAATGACGAATGGGGGAGGAATGCGTGTGGATGTTCATGCTGGTCAACTGACATATGGGGAATTGGTCGAGTTGTTACCTTTCGACAATTATGTATGCACCATTGATATCACTGGAGCGGAGTTGAGAGATGTGCTCGCAGCTTGTACCAAATATACTCCTGCTGAACATGGTGATTTCCCGCAGGTGTCGGGCATCAAGTTCACGATAAACAAAGATAAAGAGGGTAGTGAGCGCATCACAGATTTGGTGATGCTGAACAAAACGACCAATAGCTATGAGCCTGTTGATATGAACCGCACATACAATATGGCTACGATTGATTATTGTGTGACTGGTGGAGGTTTCCTGAGCAAGCTGAAACAGAACAGAATCAACAAACCTAACATCATTCTCTACAACGAGTGTCTTATTAAGTATGTGACAGAGAATCTGAAAGGACATATCGGAAAGGAGTATGCGGAACCTCAAGGGCGAATTGTGATAAAGTAAAGATGCTCTCCCTGCACCCCTCCCTTTAGGGCTAGGAGAAATATGCAATTAACTGTAGGAAATTTTATGCTGTTGAGAGCAAAATCGAACTGGAAAGAGAAAAAAACGGGGTTTTTGTGCGAAAAATGTAAATAGAAAATTGTCAAATAGCAAATTTTTACTACCTTTGCACCCCGATTGCGGATAGCCGCAGTCGAATGAGATAATTTTATTGTTCACCAGAACAAAATTTGAACTGTATAAAAACAATAAAAAGTAAAACGAAATGAAAAAAGGTATTCATCCAGAGAATTATCGTCCAGTTGTTTTCAAAGATATGAGCAACGGTGATATGTTCCTCTCTCGGTCTTGTGCTAAGTCAAACGAGACTATCGAATTTGAAGGTAAGGAGTATCCGCTGATTAAGCTTGAAATCTCTTCTACATCACACCCATTCTACACAGGTAAGGCTAAACTCGTCGACACAGCAGGTCGCGTTGATAAGTTCATGAGCCGCTATGCAGTGATCAAGAAGAAGTAATTCTTTGGGTAACAGATAAAGAAGCACTCACAATTTGTTGTGGGTGCTTTTTTTTATGGGTTGACTGCGTCTTTGGGGTGGAGCACTCGTTGGATTCGGTCGGTTACGAACTGGCGCTGTTCCTTATCCAATCCGATATAGTAGATGGTTGGTATGGTAGAAAGGAGGCAGATGGAAGTGTTGATGATAATCTTAGTGAGTGGATACTCGATCATCACATCGGTCAGGTGGGCAATTACCGGTATGATGCTACCGATGATGACCACGATGAAGCAACGAAGCAATACTTCTTTTGTGTACTTCCATACCGACAGCTTGATGGCTGGGCACACAATGAGCATTCGTGCGATTTGTGTAACGATGAATACAACCAACTGTACAATAAATACGGAGACGGGCGAGAATCCTTTCCACAAACAGAACCACGCAAGCGGAACGATGAGCAATAGCAGGTTGGCTTCGATCATCTGGAACTTTGCGATTCGACCTGTTGCATGAATCGCCATACACATGACTCCTCCGAGCGTGTGAACCATCATACACATGATGGACATGCGTACAAACCACACTGTGTATTCGGGAACATCGCCCAGATAGATGAAGAGAACGTAGTAGGTGTTCAGCAATATAGGAAGCGAGAGCAAGTAGAGTAGCAGAAAGGCAAACTTCGAAGCTGTAATCACCAATGTGTGCAGGTATTTGAAATCGCCTGCTGCATAGCTCTTTACGATTTGTGGCTGAACTGCTGTCAAGACATTCTCGGCAAACAGATAGAGCTTGCTTTGTACGAGGTTCGCAACTCCGTAGGCAGTATTCATCACTGCGTTGAAGAAGAAGTTGAGCAACAGGTTGATTCCCTGTGAGTAACCTATTGATGCTAACGTACCATTGAACGACCATCCTCCGAATTTCAGCATACTGATAAACAACTGTTTATCGAACACCCATCGTCCTCGGGTCTCTGGGAAGAATCGGTTGCAATACCAACCGTAAATCAGTCGCATGCTCACCTGTATCAGCATGATGAGTGCAGCATAGAGAATCAGCTTGTCGGTATTGGTATATTTCACCAGGAAGATGATGATGAGGTTGACGAGTACGTTATAGATGCCGATTGATGCAAACACGCCCATCTTCTCGTGCGCTACAATCAGTGCGTCGTAGGGAGCACTCATGATGCCTATCAGGGACGTGATGATTGAGAACTGATAGATGATGATGGTAGCAGTCAGTCTTTCTGGTGGAACGACCAGATAATTGCAAACATAGTAAAGTCCGAAGGTTTCCGCACAGAGGAACACAAGGGCTGCGATGGTGAGATGTACCAGTCGGGCGGTACTGAAAATCGTGTGCAACTCTTCGACACTCTTCTTCTCGCCTTGGGCATAAGTGATGAAACGCATGGTAGCTGCCACAAGTGAGTTGAGCACGATGAACACACTCATCACACCACCTACAACCGTGAAGATACCGTAATCAATATCACCTAAGGTCAGGATGACCACGCGGTATGTGAACAGACTCACGGCAAGCTGTACCAACATCTGCCCATACAGATACAATGTGTTGCGGGCGATGCGGCTACTTCGGTTATTGCTTTCGTTGTCCATCTGTTCTTTTTCGTCTTGCGGATGCAAAGATACAAATAATTTACTATTCAACCATTTACTAATTGCATTTTTTTTGTATTTTCTTGATGAATCATTCAAGGAAAATGTCTATCTTTGTAACTGATAACGAAAGTATTTGATATCGTATGACGAAAGTTAGTGTGATTGTTGCGGTATATAATATGGAGAAACATCTGCGTCAGTGTGTCGAATCAGTGTTGGCTCAGACCCTAAAAGATGTGGAAGTTGTTTGTGTGGATGACGTATCGACTGATGGCTCTCTCCAGTTGCTTCATGCTTTAGCTCAGGAGGACTCACGTGTGAAGGTAGTTGAGCAACAGGTGAATGGTGGTGCTCAATTGGCCCGTAATGCGGGCATTTTGGCTTCGTGTGGAGAGTTTATTACCGTGCTTGATGATGACGACTGGCTGGCTCCCGATGCGTTGGAGTTGGCTGTGAAGGAATTCGATGGGCGTGATGATGTGGAGTGTGTGTTGCTGAAAGAGATGCGTGTGCGTCCCGATGGTAGTATCTTCTACCCAGAAGGGCGTTGGGAGTTTCGTGAGGCAAAAGGTGAGGAAGTGTTCTATCACAGCATGCCTTGGCATGTATCTGGTCGCTATCTGGTTCGTCGCCCTCTTCAACTACGTATTCTCTACGATAATGCTGATCGCGTCTATGGTGAGGATAATACGGCTTTGCTCCACTTCCTCGAATCGCCCTACATCATTCAGAGTCAGGGCATCTATTATTACCGTCTGCTTGATGAGTCGCTCTCGCATGCCATGAATATGGCGATTTTCGGAGGGTTAAAGTCGCATGTAGCGATGTCAGGTCATTTACGCAATTATTCGTTGTCTGTTCGAAGTGCTCACGAGCATTTTCGTTGGCTCATGGTGGTAAATGCCATCCGACATCTCTATCTGTATGGTCGTCGATACTATTCTGCAGAACAGCGTAAGGTGGCTTGGCAACTGATTCGTGACGATTATGATAGTGTGGATTGGGATTTAGTACCAGAAAAGCAGTTGCGTAAATTCGGTTATATGCCTCTTCGTTCTTCGTGGACGCTCTTCCGCTTGCAAGAATGGTTGTATTTCACCTTGAAGTGGTTAACAAGGCGCATCTAACCCCAAATCCGAATGTCCGATTTGGGTTATAGAAGGTTGCAAGCAAGGATATACTTCGTGAAATCTTTATTTCTCACAGCTTCGTCGATAGCTGCGAGTGCTTTGTGTGTCTTATCGGTAGGAATGGGGATGTGGCTCGGGAAATAGCGTTTAGCCAGTTCGCACATTGCTGCAAAATATGCCATACAAGTATCCTTGTCCAAACTGATCATGCGCGACCCCGATAGTTTCATCCCTTGAAGGAAAGCTTCGTAAACCAGATAGTGGCGTTCTGAGTCAATCATTTCTATGGCTGTTCCAATCAGTTGTCTTACTACCCAATAGGCATCGAGTATGGCGTAGTTGCCTTGCTCATTGGACGTGAAGCTGCTTTCGTGCTGTCTATAGAGATAGGTGGTCTCGCTGATGGTAGCTGTCTTGTTTGCCATCGGGTAGAGAATGAGCGAGAGGATTGTGTCTTCGTAGCGATAATGTTCAGGGAATCCGATATGTTCGAACAGTCTGGCTGCGAACACTTTGCTGCATACATATCCCGATAGTTGGCGAACATCATTGTCGTCTGTATGCATTATGAGTGGTTTCTGTATCGTACCGTCAGTCGTTTCAATCGACCCTTCCACCACGTCTGCATTCCATTCATAGGCTTTCTCCATCAGGAAACTGATCGCGTTCTGAGGCAAGAGATCGTCAGCATCGACAAACATCACATAGCGTGCATTGATGTGTGCCAATGCTTGATTGCGGGCGGCTGATACTCCACGATTCTCCTGAGTGATGATGGTGATATGCTCATCGTGCTCATGCTGCTTCAAGATGTCAGCACTCTTGTCTGTACTGCCATCATTGATGAATGTCGCATGAAATCGGTAATCGGTCACTTGGCTGGTGATGGACTCGATACAAGCTTCCAGATACTTGTCTGCATTGAAAACGGGCACAATCATCTCCAAATCGTATTCGGGTTGAACTGCGATGCGGTTGTCTTTCTTGCACGAACTGCCTTGGTCGGCATATCGTTTCGTCATGATGCGTTCGGCTTCTTCAATGGTCAGTTTGGCTGTTTGGTGCGGTAACACCATCTTCAGCACCTGATACCACACCCTGCATGTGTGTGTTGCCCTGCCTATCTGACGTATGTTGTTGAGCCATTGCATGTTACACCTTGTTTATTATTGTTGCGCCTCGTTAGCCACGAATTTCTGTTGGTTGGTGTTCCATTTGATGGAAACGGTGCGTCCCTGATGCAGGGCAATCTCTCCTGAATCCGATAATTTCAAGTCTGAGGTTGACACTTTGAGGGTCGTATCGTCCGTGAAATCGTAATGCTGGAAAGTCATGATAAAGTTCCCGCTTGCTGATAATGATAAATGATAGGATGCGGGAGTCCAGTCGGGATTGTAGAATTGTACATTACTGTCCCACGCATCTGCTTGTACGGAATGAATCATGCAGATAAGGAAGCTTTTCGGGGTAGGGAGCTTGCAGAGTTGCACCTCTGAACGTTCCGACAACTGTATTTTTGCCAGGTTGTCGGTAAGTTTCGTCAGTCGCGACTTGCCTTTGAGCCGGTTCGTCACTTCGTTCTCCATCTTGTTTTCGATGAGGTCCACCATATCCATACGGTCGTTCTTTGTGAGCGTCGGTAGTATAGTGTCGGGTATGCTGACGAAAAGCTCCTTCACGTTTTGTGCATCCATCGCTGATGCGCACCACATGAGAGCTAAGATCATGAATAGTCTGTATTTCATACTTTTGAGTGTATATTTGAATGCAAAAGTACAAATTATTTATCATTTAACCGCTTACCCGTGATGTTTTTTTTCATTTTTTCTCACCTCTTACCTCTTACCTCTTAATTTCTTTGTACCTTTGCATCAAATTTCGTCTGATTGATGAACAAACAGATACTTCGACTTTCCATACCAAGCATATTGGCTAATATCACGGTTCCTATTGTGGGTATCGTCGATGTTGCTATTGCAGGTCATATCGCAAACGCATCAGCTATTGGCGGAATCGCTATCGGTTCGATGTTGTTCGATTTGCTGTATTGGAATTTCGGATTCTTGCGTGTCGGTACGGGTGGAATGACGGCTCAGGCATTCGGACGTAAGGACCCTCAGGGCATGATGGACATCTTTACTCAAAGTCTCTCAATCGCCCTCATGGCGGCTGTGTTCATATTCGCCATCGGGTGGCTGTTTGTCGATGTGGTGATGCTGTGTGTCCCTTGTTCGCCTGAGGTCGAGTCGTTTGCGCGTCAGTATTTCTGGATTCGCATCTGGGCAGCACCTGCCACCTTGTCGCTGATGGCGTTCAAGGGTTGGTTCATCGGTGCTCAGAACACGGTCAACCCGATGATTTGCGACATTGTGGTCAATGTGGTGAATATGGCTGCAAGTTTCTATTTAGCGGTCTATACACCTCTTGGTGCTATCGGAGTGGCGTACGGAACAGTGATTGCACAATACACAGGGTTGTTCACAGCAGTCATGCTTTTGGTGTTGGGCTATCGTGGCTATTTCAAATATATCGCAGTAAAAGCCAGTATCGGATGGGACAAAATCAAGCATCTGGCAGCCTTGAACGGCAATCTCATTTTGCGCTCGTTGGGCTTCATGGTGGTGTATGTGGGATTCACAGCACTCACTTCGAACTACGGCGATGAGGCTTTGGCTGTAGGTACCATCATGATGAAACTCTTTATGGTGTTCAGCTATGTTGTCGATGGGTTCGCTTATGCTGGCGAGGCGTTAGTGGGACGATTCATTGGTGCCCACGATCGCCCTCAGGCTGTTCGTGCAGTCCGTCTGTTGTTCGTCTGGACACTTGGTGTGGGACTTATCTTCACCTTATTATATTTATTTGGAGGTGAACAGATGATACATCTGATGACGAAAGACCAAAGTGTCATCGAAGGGTCGCGTCCATTCCTCTTCTGGCTCGTTCTGATGCCGCTCATCAGTTGTGCGGCCTTCATGTGGGACGGAGTCTATATCGGAGCTACAGCAGGTCGTCAGGTGCGCGATTGCATGTTGTTTGCCGCTTTGGGCTTTGTGCTTTCCTATGCAGGTCTGTTCCGTTTCATCGGCATCCAAGCTGTGTATGTAGGCTATTTCGTCCATCTGCTCGTTCGTACTTTCTACCTCTCCATTCGTTGGAAGAAAGTGTTGCGACGCGCCATTCCCTGCATGATGCTCATGCTGTCCTCGTTAGGTCTTCATGCTCAGACAGATACGATTGCCTATGAGGATATCGACACCGCTTTCTGGCGACGCATCGAACAAGCGATGAGTGAGGAAATGAAACGTCAGGAACAAGTGCTCGAAGTAATCAACGCATACGAGGATGGTCTCACACGCAGGGAGTTGAGGATGCATTTCGATGGGGTGAACCTTCTCGCACGTGGTTTGCTCAGTTTGCATAAGGACAACCATTTCCGTCGCCAGCTCACTTCACCGATGAAGTCTCACGATTCCGATATGTTCGATTATGGAGTAGCCTTCTCGCCTCTTGCTGCTGCTTGGGGTCTCAAGGCTGCGGGTGTGGAGTCGCGTAGTACCACCCGACGGATGCTGATTGCAAATGCTTTGGCAATTGGATTGACTGCAGGTATCACAGAGAGTGTTAAGGGAGTTGACGAATTGCGCCCCAACTGGGAGGACACAAAGGGTATGCCTTCTGGTCACACAGCGATGGCTTTTGCGAGCGCAACCATCCTGCATCGTGAGTTCGGACATATCAGTCCTTGGATCAGTGTGGGTGGATATGCAGCTGCTACAGCCACTCAGTTCCTCAGAGTGCGTCACAACGAACATTGGTTGGCAGAGACTTATGTGGGTGCGGGTATTGGCTCGGTAGCTACGAATTTTGCTTATTTCCTCACCGACCTGATGTTGGGCAAGGATGGCATTCGTCGTCCTAAGTTGCAACTGAAGGATGTGACGCGTAATATCGACTATCTGACAAACCCCTCAGCCCTCACACTCGTTTCCGGATTCGAGGCAGGTCAGGAAGGTAAGGTGAATAGCAGCACCACGTTCGATGCGGGTTTGGAATACAGCCACTTCTTTGGTTCCAAATGGGGTATGGAAGCCATTGCAAGGGTAGCAACCTGCAGCATCGAACGCGATGGGGCGAACTCCAATCTCGACCGCTATCACCTCGATCTGGGAGCCGTTTGTTCCCTGCCACTTAGTGCGAATGTGCGAGTCGGTTTCCGCCTCTACGGAGGAGGTCGCTATATCGACAATAAACTGTTACGATTAAACCGTGAGTTGAGTCCCGAGGTGGGAGGAGGCATTCAGATGAATTTCCTGCAAAACCGCTCCTATCTCATGGGAATCGGTTGTGATTACAACCATACCTTCTCCGACTGGTTTACCAATCGGTGGGTACTCAACATGCAATGGAAAATACTGCTATGATGTGGTTGCTGTTAGCTTTTATGTCGGCTGTCCTGTTGGGCTTCTACGACGTGTTCAAGAAGAAGGCATTGGACCATAATGCTGTGATACCCGTCCTCTTGCTCAACACCCTCTTCTCTAGTCTCATCTTCCTGCCCTTCATCATCTCATCCTCACAGGGATGGCTATCCCCCGACAGCCTTTTCTATACTTACAGCTATGGGTGGGCAGAACATCGCTACATCCTGCTCAAGTCCGTCATCGTGCTCAGTTCGTGGATTTGTGGCTATTTCGGTATGAAGAACCTACCCATCACCATCGTCGGACCCATCAATGCAACACGTCCGGTGATGGTGCTGATCGGTGCACTCACGTTCATGGGTGAACACCTCAATCTGTGGCAATGGGTAGGTGTCACCATCGCCATCATCTCGTTCTACCTCATGAGTCGTAGCGGAAAGAAGGAAGGAATAGACTTCAAGCACAACAAATGGATAGCCCTCGTGGTGCTTGCCAATGTGCTTGGAGCCATCAGCGGACTTTACGACCGTTACCTCATGGCACCCGTTGGGGTAGGGGTGGGGTTGGACAAGATGGCTGTTCAGTCCTGGTACAACATCTATCAGTTCTTCATGATGCTCATCATGTTGCTGCTCCTTTGGTACCCTCATCGCAAGAAGACCACACCCTTCCATTGGGATTGGTCCATCATCCTCATCTCCCTGTTCCTCTCCGCAGCCGATTTCGTCTATTTCTATGCCCTCTGTCAGGATGAAGCAATGATCAGCATCGTCAGTATGATTCGTCGTAGCAGTGTGGTCGTATCCTTCTTCTGCGGAGCCATCTTCTTCCATGAGAAGAATCTCCGAGCCAAACTCTTCGACCTTGCCCTCGTCCTCCTATCCATGTTGTTCCTATTCATCGGATCAAAATGAACAATCTACATTTTCGAATCAGATAACCGACATTTTTCTGTGTTCACGAAATAATACACATAACTTTTGGCTGTTATAGAGAAACATGTTATCTTTGCATCGTAAAAACCGGCTGATGCAACCACAGAAATCTCCACCATCAATGGGCAGGAAATAAAGTAAAGTAACGAATACAATTAACCTTGTGGCTTCTTCCTTAGGGGAGGAGTCTCTTTTGTTGATGGAATTAAGCATACGCATGATGCTTTAATGAGCTATCCGTCCAAGGTTCCTTTGGGTAAGAGTTGTCCTTTCTCTAAGTGAAAATAGGTTGTTTGAATAGATTATATTTAAAACGTACATGTGTTATATACGATAAATCTGTTGTAATAATGCTGTATTATTATATATAAAAACTTATGCAACATTGCAAATAATCGCCCATTTCATCGATGAAATTCCCAAATTTGAATGACGGAATTCCATCTTCACATGAGTCTTGTTTTCTGTTTTTTATTTCATAAATACAACAATTCTCTTATTCTACCAAACAATTTCAAAATATTTTTCCATGAACTTATAACTTATAACTTATAACTTTGGACATCTTGATTTTTCATTTTTACAGTAAAAACTGAAATTTAATACTTAATATATAATATATATAATAATTAATTATTATATATATTATATATTAAAATTATTCCTTACAAATTCTAGAATTTTAAATGTCCAAAGTTATAAGTTATAAGTTATAACCTCCCTGCGTTTTCGTGTGTCTTCTCCTGAATAAGCTTGACTCTTTTCCTAAGAATATAGACGTTGAAATGAAAAAGTTCACTTTCTGTTGTAAACTCCACTTTGCAAAATAGGGTGTTTTTGCTCATTTTAACATAAATCAGTCGAAGATTTACAAGAAATTTATTTCTTGTAAAAAATTTTTCGTAACTTTGTACCGCCTAAGAGAAAAACAGGCAAGTGAGCCTGCATCTGCACACTCCTCGAGGCGACACATGCACAATCCCGGGCAGCGCACGTGCATCCTCCAGAGTCTGCAAAAACGAGGTAAAAATTAACCGATTTATTAACAACAACTCATCTAAAGAAACAACAATTATGATTCAGATCAAAGCTAAACAACAGAACGTATCGTTCGAAAAGAATGTAGAGAAACTCGCATTCGTGCTCTCAGCACATCTTTACAACACCCTCGGAGCCGACAAGGTG
>Ga0247611_10004643_pt1 | contig 18860 bp, 16 predicted proteins | sample 177DNAGHGhighgp2_FD_192422 | JGI IMG/M metagenome (GOLD analysis project Ga0247611, IMG submission 192422) | Sheep rumen microbial communities from Palmerston North, Manawatu-Wanganui, New Zealand - 1770 DNA GHGhigh gp2 | ecosystem: Host-associated > Mammals > Digestive system > Stomach > Rumen... | reverse complement strand
ATCATTTGCTTTATAAGGGTTAGATACGATATTAGAACCGCCAAAATCTGTTGGAACATCATAATATTTAAATGTCAAATTACTTTTTGTAAAATCATAAATATTGATAATTTTCCATTCTCCCTTATCATAATATAAACCATTAAGATCCTTACTACCAATAAGTTTAGCTTTATACGATTTTAAATTTATTTCATATTGAAACAAGTTAGAAGGATCTGTCAAATATAGTTTATCCTTAATAACACCATTATAATATGAATTATAAGATAACTTATTTTCAAAACTAACTTTCTTAAAAGTATCATTATTCATATCAAAAACCATAAGACTATCAAAATCATATTTTTTAGAATAATCTGCCACTATATATTTATCTTTATAAACTATACCCAGATTATTATTATATATATCCCTATTAAACATATCATAAGTAGAAAGCTTTTTATCTCTTACAGTATAAAATCCATTATACTTCCAAACATATAAATAATAATCATCCAAATATTCTTTATAATAACTAATCTTACCATCTTTTGTAGGTTCACTACTATTCCATGATTTATTATTATATCCTTTATTTTTTAATTCTGTAACAAACGACATCACTAGAGGTTTATTACTAACTACAGGATAGGAAACAACCTTAGCATTAGAAGAACAAACAATATTTAAATCTTTTTTAGCAGTAACTGGATAAATACACTCCATATCATCATTAGATACATATAAAATATCTCTAACAAGCTTTTTACCCTTTGAATAACTATCTTTTAATAGCAAGTTAAATTTATAATTATTTTCCTCTATTTTAATATGATAATAATTATCTTTATAAATTTCACTAATATTAAATAATTTATCATCAACTTTTAAATTGTAATTAATTCTATGACCATTTTTAAATATCAAAGATATAATTTGAGTCAATAAAACAATTAGCGCTAACAGTAAAATTATTTCCAATATTCTTTTCATACTATCACCACTTATATTATAACCTAAAAAGAAAAAATATCATATAGATATTTTTATATTCTCAATATCATAATATTAAAAAAACAATCATATAGATTGTTATATTCAAATGGTGCGCTCGGAGGGATTCGAACCCCCGACCTTTTGGTTCGTAGCCAAACACTCTATCCAGCTGAGCTACGAGCGCATTTAACCAATTGCATATGTATTATACAACAAAAAGTGTGAAATATCAATATTTTTTGGAGATGACCAAATGAAAAACTTTTTAATTGGAATAATTGCCGGTATCGGAAATATAACACCAGGCATTAGTGGTAGTGCTTTACTTATAATCTTTAATCTTTATGACAAATGTTTAGAAGCCATAAGTAATATCTTTAAAAGTTTTAAAAAGAGTTTATTCTACTTAACACCTATAGGACTAGGAATATTAGTAGGAACATATTCATTCAGTAAAATTATAAATTATTTTATCATCAACTATGAAAATCCAACCAAAATAGTTTTTAGTTTCTTTATCTTAGGAACAATCCCATCATTAGTTAATAAAATAGATAAAAAAAGTTATAATAAGAAACAAATAATACCTTTCATTATTACTTTTATTATAGGAATAACCCTACTGTTAATAAAGGTAAAAACTTCCACTATAATTATAGAAAGTTTAAATATTAAAACTATCTTTCTTTTAATATCATCAGGTATCATTCTAGCATCATCTACCATAATACCCGGTATTAGTAGTACCATATTATTAAATATTATAGGTTTATATAATACTTACTTAGATGCCATAAGTAACTTAAAAATAAATATTCTACTACCAATAGCAATTGGTTTTATAATAAGTGGATTTATTATTTCTAAAATAATTCATCAATTATTTAAAAAATATTACAATTATACTTTCTTTGCCATATTAGGATTTGTTATTTCCACAATCCCTACTATTCTCCCTAAAAAAATATATTTTAGTAAAGAAACATTAATTGCAATCGTATTAGGGATAATAGCTTTTTTAATTTCTTATAGCATAGAAAAAAGGCCATAGGCCTAATTAAAACTTTCTTTTATTTTATCTATTCCCTCTAAATAATCAATATTATGTCCATCACTAATATGCATTAATGTTGTTCCGAAAGAACTTATTTTTAAATCTTCAATTTTATCAGCATCAGCATTTCCAAATAAACTGATATAACCAGAATTTAATTTACTCCTTATATCAACCTTATAGAAAGTATTAGCATTATTAGTTTGTATAATACTTGAAACCTCATCTTTATCATCACCATCAAAATCATAAAAGAAAACATAATAATCTTTACTCTTTTGTGAAAATGTCTTACTTGCTAATATAATAGATGTATCAATCTTATTATCTCTACTAAGTCTATATTCTCCTTTTAAAAGTGCACTAATAACATAAAAAACTGCTACAACTAATACTATACCAACTATAATCTTAACAGTGTTCATCACATTTTTTCTAGGATCCTTTTCATTCTTCTTTTTGTCTTTATTTAGCTTAATATTTTTTTTGATTGTCTTTTTAGACATAATAAACACCTCATTAAAATTATATAATAATAAAAGAAAAAAATAAACAATAAATGTTTATTTCATAACAGGAATTGTACTTATAGATTGTGCTACCTCAATTAATTCTTTTTGAGATAATACATCAGATACAATATAGTAATCTATTCCACCAGATGTCCAAGTAATTGATTCATTAGTAAGAGATGCAATAGTATCAATCAATAAAAATGGTTCTCCACTAGTTGGTATAATAGTAAACTCATCATAAATATTAGCAGTTTCTTCAACTAAAAGGAATGGTTTATCTCCTGAAAAAGTCATAATAATTCTCTCACCATTATCTTTATTAATAACTTCTTGATTTGCAAGTACTGTTCCAGCAGGTAAATATAATGGAAAAATAGCATTATCTAAAGATGGCACTTCACTCATAGCAGTTTTATCATTTTTTTCTTTATCCTCTTTTACTACAAAATAATCATTATCAAACTCAGCGCTTTTATCAATCTTACCATACTTAACCGTTATCAAAGCAGTATTATTTTCATCCATTACAATTACTTCTTTAATATTGTTATCTTTTCCAACTACTATTTTTTCTTTTACTAATCTAGGATTATTAGGATAATTTATATTTTTAGTCACAAAAATATAATCATCACCAGACTTAGTTATTTCTACATTTTTGTCTTTTTCTAATTCATCTTTAACAGATTTTAACAAATAAGCTTGTGAATTATTATATGGCCATTCACTTTGAAATTTAAAACTTTTGTTAAGAGTTGGTGTTATAACATATACACCATCTTTATTTTTAATAATTGTTTGTTCATATCCATTAGCTTTATTTTTTAGAATAACTTTATAATAATCTGGTTTATAATAACCTACTGAAACATCATATTGATAAATATCATCATTATTAACTATTTCCATTTCTAATTCTTGATAATATCCTCTAATTTTATCAATATCATTTAAGACATTTCTCTTAATTTCGCTTTTATCATCCTTTCCGCATCCTGTTAATATTAACAGTGACACACATAAAAAACTAAATAAAATTTTTTTCATAATTCACCTCATCTTTTTCTAGTTAATTATATGGATAATATTTGTTAATATTCATGAATAATTACATATTTTTGGTGAATAATATTTATTAGAAAAAGGAGGAATTATGATAACATTACAAAAAGTTGCACTTGCACTAACAATTATTGGAGCATTAAACTGGGGTTTAGTAGGTCTATTTGATTTTAATTTAGTAACTGCAATATTTGGTGCAGTTGATACATCTATAATTACAAGAGTTGTTTATATTCTAGTTGGTATTGCAGGAATGATTAATATGATATTATTAGTTAAAGAAATAGACATAAAATAAAGAGCTGTCAGCTCTTTATTTTTTATAATCTATTCTAAAAAAATTAAATATTGTTTTCCAAATAATCATAAAATCTTCTTTAAAAGATAAATTATCATAGTAAATAACATCATACTTTAACTTGTCTTTATGGGTTATACTTCTACCACCATTTACTTGAGCCAGTCCTGTTATACCAGGTCTAACCAAGTATCTCTTAGGAGAAATATCGCCTAGCGGTAACTTCTCACCAGGTATAAATGGTCTAGGGCCAACCAAAGACATATCACCAATAAAAACATTAAATAATTGAGGTAACTCATTAAGACGAAATCGATCAATAATTCTAGATATTGGAGTATAACAATCACTTGAATGATTAGTTCCAGAATTAGCCTTCTTGGTACGAAATTTATACATAATAAATGCTTTTTTATTTAACCCTTCTCTTTCACGTATCTCATTAAATAAAGGTAATCCTAAATCAATAAGTACAATGATAGAAGTAATTAACATAAGAGGAAATAAAACTATAATCAAAATGAAAGACAAAATAATATCTAAAAAGCGTTTAATATATTTTTGATACATAATATCTCCTCCAATTAAATTATAACATAAAAAAAACTCTCAATGAGAGATTTTTTATTAATCAAATATTTCATTACTTTCGCTATTATTAAAATTATCAAAACGTTCTATAACTTCAGGAATCTTATTACTAGCATCATCAATTGCACCCTCAATTTTATCACCATTAGATGCAATTGTAAATGCAAAAATAAAGAAGAAAACTATTGCAATAAGTCTAACTACTAAAAGTATTGAAGAAATAACGATACCAACTATAGATAATTCTTTTCCGTCATTAAGTGTCTTACTCTTATTAAGTCCAACTATTGAAAAAATTAAACCCAAAAGTGGAACTAAGAAAGAACAAACGATACCTGCTATTGCCATAGCATTAGTTTCTTTTTTGTTACCTCCAAAAACTCTTCCACATTTTAAACACTTAGTATCCCCTTCTTTAATTTCGGTTCCACAATTTGCACAATACTTTGCCATAATACACGCCTCCTAAAATAGATTATAACACAAAAAAACCTCTATTACTAGAGGTTTTATATTACATAAATTCATCTTCTAATGCTTCAAGAGGTTCATCAGATGGAACTTGTTTAGTTAATTCATAATCTACATTACGATATTTTTTAATACCAGTTCCAGCAGGGATTAACTTACCAATAATAACATTTTCTTTTAATCCATTCAAACTATCAATTTTTCCTCTAATTGAAGCATCTGTCAATACTCTTGTAGTTTCTTGGAATGATGCTGCTGATAAGAATGATTCAGTTTCAAGAGCAGCTTTTGTAATACCAAGAAGTACAGGAATACCAGTTGCAGGACGTTTACCTTTAATGATAACTTCTTTGTTAGCATCAGTAAATGTTCTAAAGTTAATTAAAGCACCTACTAAGAATTCTGTATCACCGCCATCAACAATCCTAATCTTAGAAATCATACGACGAGCGATAATTTCAACGTGCTTATCACTAACAGCAACACCTTGTTGACGATATGCTTTTTGAATTTCTTTTAAGATATATTCTTGAGTAGTAATAGGGTCAGTAACTGCTAATAATTCTTTTGGTGAAATATTACCTTCAGTTAATCTTTCACCAGCAACTACTTCTTGTCCTTTTTCTACTTTTAGTTTTGAACCATAGTTAGTAACATGTTCGATTTCGTCATTCTTATTCTTAACAACGATTCTAAATTTACCATGATCTTCTTCAATACTCTTAACTTTACCATCGATTTCAGAAATTGTAGCTTTTCCTTTAGGATTTCTAGCTTCAAACAATTCTTGAACACGTGGTAAACCTTGAGTAATATCTTCAACACCAGCAACTCCACCAGTGTGGAATGTTCTCATGGTCAATTGTGTACCAGGTTCACCAATTGATTGAGCAGCCATAATACCAACAGCTTCACCAACTTCAACAATATTACTTGTTGCAAGGTTACGACCATAACATTTTTGACATACTCCATTTAATACATTACAAGTTAAAACACTTCTGATTTCAACTTTTTCGATGCCAGCAGCAACAATCTTATCAGCTACTCTTTCATCGATTAATTCATTCTTTTCAACAATAACTTCTTTAGTTTCAGGATTAATGACTTTCTTAGAAGCATAACGACCAACGATACGGTCATAAAGTGATTCGATAACTGTACCATCTTTTTCGTTAATAAATGCCTGAACTGTAACACCAAAGTCAGTTCCACAATCTTCCTCTTTAACAATTACATCTTGTGATACATCAACAAGTCTTCTTGTTAAGTATCCAGAGTCAGCAGTTCTTAATGCTGTATCGGCATTACCTTTACGAGCACCATGTGTTGATAAGAAGAATTCAGACACTGATAGTCCCTCTTTAAATGATGATAGAATTGGAATTTCCACTAATTCTCCATTAGGTTTACTCATAAGTCCACGCATACCTGCAACTTGAACAAATTGTGAGATACTACCACGAGCTTTAGAGTTCATCATCATGAAAATTGGGTTATTAACAGAATTATCTGCAATATCTTGTAATTCTTTTTGTACTTTAGCTTTTGCGTGATCCCAAACTTCCAAAACACGTTCATGACGTTCTTCGTCAGTTATTAAACCACGAGCATATTGTTTATTGATTTTAGCAACTAATTGGTTAGCTTCATCAATAATACCTGCTTTTTTATCAGTAGTAACTATATCGCTAGCAGAAACTGTAATACCTGCAACAGTTGAATATTTAAATCCTAAATCTTTCAACTTATCAAGCATAATAGATGTTTCAGTAGTTTTATATAGTTTAAATACTTGTGCAATTATATTCTCTAGAGTTGATTTAGGGAATGGTTTAACTAAAGGCATCTCTTTAATAGCCTCAGGAATATTAGTTCCTTTTGGTAAGAAATATTTACTTGGAGTAACTTTAGTTAAGTTTTCCTTAGTTGGTTCATTTAAATATGGGAATGTATCTGGTAAGATATCATTGAAAATAATCTTTCCAACAGTAGTTACTAAATACTTATCTTGTTGTTCTTCAGTAAATAATTTATGTTTAAATGAACTAGCTCTTAGAGCAATTCTTGTATGTAGAGTTATTTCTTTTCTTTGATAAGCAGCGAATGCTTCATCTGGATCTTTAAATACTCTACCTTCATCCTTAAGACCTGCTTCTTCAATTGTTAAGTAATAGTTACCTAAAACCATATCTTGGCTAGGTGTAACAATTGGGTCACCTGACTTAGGGTTCAAAATGTTATGAGCACCTAACATTAATACTCTAGCTTCAGCTTGAGCTTCTTCAGAAAGTGGTACGTGTACAGCCATTTGGTCACCATCGAAGTCAGCATTAAATGCAGTACATACTAATGGGTGAAGTCTAATAGCTTTACCACCTACTAGTTTAGGTTCAAATGCTTGAATACCTAATCTATGAAGTGTAGGAGCACGGTTTAATAGTACTGGATGTTCTTTAATAACTTCCTCTACTACATCCCATACTTGCTCATCTCTATTTTCAATTAATCTCTTAGCAGCTTTAATATTATGAGCTATTTCTTTTTCAACCAATCCATGAATAACATGTGGTTTAAATAACTCTAAAGCCATCTCTTTAGGAATACCGCATTGATACATCTTAAGGTTTGGTCCAACAACGATAACTGAACGACCAGAATAGTCAACACGTTTTCCTAATAAGTTTTGACGGAAACGGCCTTGTTTACCTTTTAACATACTAGATAAAGATTTTAAAGGTCTATTTCCAGCACCAGTAACACTCTTGCCACGACGTCCGTTATCAAATAAAGCATCTACAGCTTCTTGTAACATACGTTTTTCATTTTGGATGATAATAGTTGGTGCACATAAATCTATTAATTTCTTTAAACGATTATTACGGTTTATAATACGACGATATAAATCATTTAAATCACTAGTAGCAAATCTACCACCATCAAGTTGAATCATTGGACGAAGTTCTGGTGGGATAACAGGTAATGCCTCTAGAATCATCCATTCAGGACGGTTACCTGATTTTAAGAATGCATCAAGTACATCTAAACGTTTTAATAGTCTTGTTCTTTTTTGTCCTTGAGCAGTTTCTAATTCTTTTCTAATATCAGTAACTTCTTTTTCAAGATCAACTTGTTCAAGTAATTTTTTAATTGCTTCAGCACCCATACCAACTTTAAAAGTATCACCATATTTTTCATAATATGCACGATATTCTTTTTCAGATAGTATTTGTTTATTTTCTAAAGGAAGACTTCCTTTATCAATAACAACATAAGATACGAAGTATAATACTTCTTCCAAATCTCTTGGAGACATATCTAAAACTAGTCCGATACGAGAAGGTACACCTTTGAAATACCAAATATGTGAAACAGGAGATGCAAGTTCAATATGTCCCATTCTCTCACGTCTAACTTTTGATTTAGTAACTTCTACACCACAACGGTCACAAACGATATTTTTATATTTAACACGTTTATATTTTCCACAAGAACATTCATAATCCTTAGTTGGACCAAATATCTTCTCACAGAATAATCCATCACGTTCTGGTTTTAAAGTACGATAGTTGATTGTTTCAGGTTTCTTTACTTCACCATAAGACCACTCTCTAATCTTATCTGGTGAGGCAATACCAATTCTTAAGGCTTCTACTTTATTTACTTCTAACATTAGTAATCAACCTCACTTTCCATCGCATCAGATTCCAAGGCATATTCTTCCTCGTAATCAAGATCATCTAAATCATCTAGATCCTCTTCCTTATCTTCTTCATCAAGAGGTTCATCATGTACTTCATTTTCAACAGGTGGTAAATCTAAATCTGACATTGAAGTATCTATTTCATTTTCTTCATTTTCTATTTGTTTTAAGTCTAAGACTTCATTCTTATCATTAATGATTTGAATATCTAATCCTAAAGCTTGGAATTCTTTAATTAGTACTCTAAAGCTTTCTGGAACACCAGCTTGATTAATTGGTTGTCCTTTTACTAAAGCTTCATATACTTTAACACGTCCAATTACATCATCTGATTTAACTGTTAAGATTTCTTGTAATGTATGAGCAGCACCATAAGCATATAATGCCCAAACTTCCATTTCACCAAATCTTTGTCCACCAAATTGAGCTTTACCTCCAAGTGGTTGTTGTGTAACTAATGAATAAGGTCCAGTAGCACGAGCATGTAATTTATCATCTACCATGTGGTGTAGTTTAATCATATACATAACACCAACAGATATACGATTATCAAATGGTTCACCAGTTCTACCATCATATAAAACCATCTTACCATCTGGTTCCATACCAGCTTCTTTCATCATATCAGCGATATCTTGTTCACTAGCACCATCAAATACTGGAGTTGCAAAATGAACACCAAGTTTCTTACCAGCCATACCTAGATGTAACTCTAGAACTTGTCCTAAGTTCATACGAGAAGGAACACCAGCTGGATTTAACATGATATCTACTGGAGTACCATCTGCCATATATGGCATATCTTCTTCTGGTAAAATAAGTGAAATAACACCTTTATTACCATGACGTCCAGACATCTTATCTCCAACTTGAATCTTTCTCTTTTGAACTATATAAACTCTTATTAACTTAGATACACCTGCAGGTAATTCATCACTATCTTTCTTAGTAAAGATTTTAACATCGTGAACAATACCCTCTCCTCCATGTGGAACACGAAGTGATGTATCTCTAACTTCTCTTGTCTTTTCTCCAAAGATAGCATGTAATAGTTTTTCTTCACTAGTTAATTCTGCCATTCCTTTTGGAGTAACTTTTCCAACTAGAATATCTCCTTCTTTAACTTCAGTACCTATTCTAATAATTCCATTAGAATCAAGATTCTTTCTTGTTTCTTCTGATACATTAGGAATATCTCTTGTAATTTCTTCAGGTCCTAATTTTGTATCACGGCAAGATATTTCATAGTCTTCTATATGAATTGTTGTATAAGCATCTTCTTTTACAAGTCTTTCATTTAAGATAACAGCATCCTCATAGTTATAACCTTCAAATGTCATAAATGCTACAGTCATATTTCTACCTAAGGCAAGTTCACCTTGATCAGTAGAAGCTCCATCTGCTATTATCATATTTCTTTGTACTTTATCACCAACACTAACTATTGGGCGATGATGATAACAAGTACCTTGGTTAGATGCTACAAAGTCAGATAAGAAGTATACATCTTTTCCACCTTTGTTCTTTACAACTATTTTACGAGCATCTACATATTCAACAACTCCATCAGCCTTTGCAACTACAGTTGCTCCAGAATCACGAGCTGCTATATATTCAACACCAGTACCAACAATTGGTGCTTGAGGTCTCATTAGAGGTACAGCTTGACGTTGCATGTTACTTCCCATTAGGGCACGTGATGCATCATCATGCTCCAAGAATGGAATACAACTTGTTGTAATAGATACAACTTGTTGTGGTGACACGTCAACATAATCAACTTCTTTTGGTGTTGCCATTACATTTTCACCGTTCAAACGAGCAACTACACGTTCATCTGTCATATTTCCATCATCATCAGTGTTAACTGTTGCTTCAGCGATAATTAAATCTTTTTCTTCATTAGCAGTTAAGTAATCAACTTCATCAGTTAACTTACCATCAACTACTTTACGATATGGAGTTTGAATAAATCCATATTCATCTACCTTAGCATAACTTGCTAAAGCAGTAATAAGTCCAATGTTAGGTCCTTCAGGAGATTCGATAGGACAAATTCTTCCGTAGTGAGATTCATTAACGTCACGTACTTCTACACCTGCTCTATCTCTTGATAATCCACCAGGTCCTAATGCTGATAAACGACGTTTGTTATTTAATTCAGCAACTGGGTTAGTTTGATCCATGAATTGTGATAATTGGCTACTACCAAAGAATTCTTTTAATACAGCCGTTACTGGTCTAATATTAATTAATGTCTTAGGTGTAACTTCTTCTGCTTCTAAAGTAGTCATTCTTTCACGTATAACTCTTTCCATACGAGTTATACCAACTCTAAATTGATTTTGTAATAATTCGCCAACTTGACGAATACGTCTATTTCCTAAATGGTCTATTTCATCAAATGATCCAACACCATGTAATAAATTTAAATAATATGATGTTAAAGCATAGAAATCTGAAATAGTAAGACGTTTTACAACAGTTGATTGATCGTTTCCAATTACTACTAAGTTTTCCTTAGTATTCTCTGGATTAACAATCTTAACTATTTGTACTTTATCATGATCATCTAATTCAGTATTAATTTTAACTGTTTGTTCACCATAACCTTTAGCAAATAACTCTTTAATTTGAGGTAATATCTCTTTAGTAATAACAGTTCCTTTTTTGAATAGAACTTCTTTACCTTCTTTTAAATCTTCTGCTAAAGTTTGATTTAATAAACGATCACATATATTAGCTTTTTGATTGATTTTATAACGTCCAACCTTTGCTAAATCATATCTAAATTCATCAAAGAATCTAGTAATAATTTGGTTCTTAGAAGAATCAAGTGTAGCTGGTTCTCCTGGACGCAATTTTTCATAAATTTCAATTAATGCTTCATCTGTGTTTCTAGTTGAATCTTTTAAGATAGTATTTTCTAAATATTGGTCTTTTCCAAATAATTTATAAATATCTTCATCACTAGACAAACCAAAAGCACGTAGCATTGTAGTCAATGTTACTTTTCTTGTCCTATCTATTCTTACATATAAAACATCTCTAGCGTCTGTTTCAAATTCTAGCCATGTTCCACGTGATGGAATAATTTGAGACTTGATTAATAAACGACCGTTTTTGTCTATCTCTTTTAAGAAATATGCATTAGGTGAACGAATAAGTTGTGAAACAATTACACGTTCAGCTCCATTTATGACAAAAGTACCACTATCTGTCATAAGTGGCATATCACCTAAAAATATTTCTTGTTCCTTTACTTCACCAGTTTCATTGTTGAATAATCTTACATCAACCTTTAATGGTGCAGCATAAGTAGCATACCTTTCTTTACATTCTTTAATAGAATATTTTGGTTCATCAAAATGATAATCACCAAATTCTAAAGATAAAGTACCAGAGAAATTCTCAACGGGGAATAGATCTTCAAATACTTCTTTTATTCCGGTTTCTACAAACCATTGATACGATTTTTTCTGTATCTCTAATAAATCAGTCAATTCATAAGCATTCTTTATTTTTGAAAAGCTTCTTCTTTGACGGTGGTCTCCACAATTAATTATCTTGTACGCCACTAAATTCACCCCTATTCCAATAAAATATTTCAAAAAACTGTCACAAGATTTCTTCTCTTGATGACATATAGCCAACTTATATTATTAGCACAATTCTTGCAATAAGTCAACTAAAAATACATTTAACTATTAAATAACCTTTACTTTTTTCTAATACCTCTAAATGAGCAACTTCACTCATATCTTTAATTGTACTTAACGCCCCTTGTTCTTTACGCATAACAAAGTACAAAACACCAGATTTTTTCAAATGTTCTTTAGCCTCAAAAAGTATCTCATAAACTTTTTTCTTACCCGCTCTTATTGGTGGGTTAGTGACTATATAATCATATTTTTTATTAACATTAGAATAACAATCACTATAAAAAACATTGGCTAAAGATTTATTTTTCTTAATATTCATTTCCGTTAAATGAATAGCACGATTATTGACATCAATCATATCAACTTTAGCATCAAAAACCAAAGATAATATAATTCCAATTATCCCATAACCACATCCAACTTCAAGAATATCTCCTGAAAGATTATGTTTAGCAACCGTTTCAATTAATAATCTACTTCCAAAATCTAAACCTCTTTTAGAGAATACCCCATTGTCAGTATAAAAAATAAAATCTCTATCCAATATTCTTATTGAAAAATCTTTCAAATTACTTTTAACATTGGTATTAGTAAAGTAATGATCCATATTTCACCCTTTTTAAACTACAAAAGCCTTATGTAATTAAATTACAAAAGGCTATTGTTGTTTCTTTTCTTTAATTATTTAACTTCTACTTCAGCGCCAGCTTCAACTAATTTAGCTTTAATTTCTTCAGCTTCTTTAACATCGATGTTTTCTTTAATAGCTCCACCAGCATCAGCGATGTCTTTAGCTTCTTTTAAACCTAATCCAGTAATATCTCTAATAACTTTGATTACATTAATTTTAGCAGCACCTGCGTTAACTAAAGTAACAGTAACTTTTGAAGGAGCAGCTTCACCAGCAGCTTCGCTAGCAGCAGGAGCAGCAACTGCAACTGCAGATAGGTCAACACCTAATTCCTCCTTCATTGCATCTACTAGATCTTTAATTTCTAATAGTGTCATTTCTTTTAAACTTTCGATAAAACTTTCTCTTGTTAATTTTGCCATTTTATTTTCCTCCTTATTTTTTATTTTTAATTAATTCCCAAATTATTCTTCTTTTTGTTTGCTATACAAATCCAAAGATAATGCTAGGTTCTTTACAATACCCATCATTCCACTAGCAAGCATAGCATATAGAGCTTCTCTTGAAGGTATACTTGCTAATTGTTTTAATAATTGATTGTCAGAAACCTTACCATCAACTATTCCAGCTTTTAATATTAGAGCTTCATGTTTCTTAGAGAATTTGTCTAACACTCTAACTGGAGCTAATTGATCCTTTGAAAATGCAATAGCAGTTGGACCTTCTAAATGCTCATCAAGATTAATATCTAAATCTTTTAAAGCTATCTTTAATAATGTATTCTTATAAATTTTATAATCAGAATCATTATCTCTTAATTCTCTTCTTAATGCTTTTGATTCATTATCAGTTAATCCACGATAATCAAATAAAACAATAGTATCAGCATCTTTAACTTTATTTTTGATTTCTTCTACAACTTGTTTCTTTGCATTTAAGATTCTCTCACTTGCCATTTTGCACCTCCTATATACATGCCATATATAAATAAAAGTCTTCATGCATGACGAAGACTTTATATATCATATTTTAGTCCTCGGTAGGATTTATTTTTATACCTACTGTCTATGGCACTTCTTTAAAATTTCTATTTTATTATAAACTATAAATTATTAAATGTCAAAACTATTTATATCAATTTTTACAGATGGACTCATAGTAGATGATATAGTAATATTTTTAACATATGTTCCTTTAACAGTTGCTGGTTTAATTCTAACAATTGTCTTTACAAATGATTCTAAGTTTTCTAATAACTTATCTTCACTGAAAGATACTTTTCCAATTATTCCATGAATATTACCAAATGTATCAGTACGATATTCTACTTGACCTGCTTTTACATCACTAATTGCTTTAGCTACATTAGTAGTAACTGTACCAGTCTTAGGGTTTGGCATTAAACCTTTAGGTCCTAAGATCTTACCAATTTTACCAAGTGCAGGCATCATTTCTGGTGTTGCAATCATAACATCAAAGTCGAACCAATTTTCTTTTTCAATCTTTGTTATTAAATCTAAATCACCAACAAAGTCAGCTCCAGCATTAGTAGCTTCTTTAGCAGCATCACCTTTAGCTATAACTAAAACTCTTTTAGATTTACCAGTACCATTAGGTAATACTATGGCACCACGTAATTGTTGTTCAGGTTTCTTAGTATCTAAGTTTAAGTTCATAGCAAGTTCAACTGTACCATCAAACTTAGTATTAGACATTTCTTTAACTAATTTAACAGCTTCTTCTTTAGTATAAGCTTTACCTTTTTCAACTTTTTCTCTAGCTAAAGTATAATTTTTTCCTCTTCTTTTCATATTTTCCTCCTTATGTGGTATAGCGGATATTCCTTCCACATAGGTTTATACCTATGTATTTAATAAAATTATTCTTCTGTATTATTATTTTCTTCTGTTGTCTCTTCTTCAGTAGATTCTTTAACTGTTTCTACTTCAGCAGTTGCAGCTTCTTTAGCTTCTTCTTCCATAGCTTTTAATTCAGCTTCACGAGCTAACATTTCTTTCTCGGCTTCTAAAGCTTCAGCACCTTGCTCTGCAAGTTCTTTATCATTAACACCTTTAATAGCAACTCCCATGTTACGAGCAGTACCAGCAACTATGTTCATTGCAGCTTCAACATCGTATGCATTTAAATCAGGTAATTTGATTTCAGCGATTTCACGAATTTGATCTTTAGTTAAAGTTGCAACAACTTGGTTAGCACCTTTACTAGAAGCCTTAGAAATCTTAGCATACTTCTTGATTAAGAATGGTGTTGGTGGAGTCTTAACAACAAAGTCGAATGTTCTATCATCATAAATTGTGATTTCTACTGGTAAAATATCACCAATTTTTTCTTTAGTAGCATCGTTATACTTTGTACAAAACTCACCTAAGTTAATTCCTGCAGGTCCTAAAACTGTTCCAACTGGTGGAGCAGGTGTAGCTTTACCAGCAGGTATTTGTAATTTGATTTTCTTTACGATTTCTGCCACGAAAAACACCTCCATTTATATTTTTTTAACGTTTTCGCGTTGTGGTTATAATAGCTTAATCCGCGCTTCCCACTTCTCTATATAAAAATATATAGCCATTAAATAATAGCACTAAAACACTATAATTGCAAGTGTTTTATGCTCTTTCTATTTGACTCATTTCAACTTCAACATCAGTCATTTGTCCAAATAAGTCTACATTTATATTTATTAATTGATGTTCCATATCAATTGTTGTAACAACACCTTCCATACCAGAGAATGGTCCAGAGATGATTTTTACCTTCATACCTTCTTTTAGATCATTACCAACTTCAAGTCTACTCATACCCATACTATTAAGTATTCTATCAACTTCATATGGTTGAAGTGGTGTAGGTTTAGCACCTTTACCAGATGACCCTATAAATCCTGTAACACCGGGAGTATTACGAACTACAAACCAAGCTTCATCAGTCATAACCATTTCAACTAAAACATAGCCTGGAAAAATCTTTTTAATTTTTTCTTTTGTTACACCATCTTTAACTTCTACTACTTTTTGTTCAGGTACAATAACCCTAAATATGTAGTCAGACATATCCATAGATTGTGCACGCATTTCTAATTTTTCTTTTACCTTATTCTCATGCCCAGAATAAGTATTAACAACATACCATCTCTTATCCATAATTACACCAATGCCTTTATATATGCCATACCAACTGTTATTCCATAAAAGAATAATGCTAATAAACACACTAAAATAATAGTTGCAAATGTGTATTTAACCATTTCTTTTCTAGTAGGCCATTTTACTTTTTTTAATTCACCAAATACGTTTTTAAAAAAATCTTTTATCTTCTTCATAAACCTCTCCTAAATTATATGTTTTATTTCAAATAAAAAACACTTCCAAGTGCTAAATATAATCTAACACACTAAGAAGTGTTTGTCAACAAGAAAACTAAACTATTTCATTCTTTCATCTAAAAACTTTTTATTTTCTACTGTATAAATTGCGCCTTTCTTTTTCTATTCCCCAATTACATATGGATTATCATATGCCCCAGTTCCACTTATTATATCATTTGATGGTGCAAGTGAAACTACAGGACGCGCACCGCGAGTGTAGTAGACAGAGATGTAGCTCATACTGCCGCTAGAAGAGACGTAACGCTCAAGAGCAAGGCCACTGTCAGAATAGTCAGGAGACACGAGCCAAAAGTTTTGACCTGTTTTTCTTAGTGTTGCATTTGTTATTATGTTCATCTCTGGTGCTGTTGCAAGCCCTACTGGATAATTTAACTCTGCATTAGAGTTTCCTACACTAAACTTATCTGTATCTTTTGTACAACTTAAATTTGTTACTGTACCATAGTTATTAAATCTTAATTCCGATACAGAACTCGATGTTATACTTCCTGTATTTGACCATCCACCTATTTGTGTTATAGTTCTGTCATTACAATATATTGTATTTTCATCTAAATAATCTTTATATGCTAACATTTTGTTTCTAAACCAGTTTTCTAAGTATGATTTCATTGCTGAATCATATGTGTTTGCTTCTAGCATTCTTGTTAGGGCTGTATCTATATCATCTCCATTTAATAATTCTATATAATCGTTTCCATAGTAATAGTATCTTACTTTTCCATCTGTACATGTTGCACTAGTCGAGTTACATGTATAATGGTGATCTGTATCATAATCTGTACCAGTTGACACACTATTATTTGCTTCCCTTAATTCATAATTAGATCCATTCCAATATACATCATGCCCCATTATTGAACCACTTGTTGGAGCTGAATCTGCTACATAATCATATGCTGTTCCATATTTATATCCAACATATGCAGGTGACATATAATTTGCATTAAATGGAGAAGTACCTATTTGTGCATTTTGTGTATCTCCTATTTTGTATCCTACCACATATGGGCTATTTACTGTTTCTCTATTTGGGGTATTTAAATAATATAGTGTTGAACATGTTGTTGTAGTATTGTTTGTCCTACAAGTATATTTTCCTATTAAGTTTTTATTATTTGCATAGTTGTCTTCTGATGGATTTGTTAAAGTAAATGTTCCAGCATCTAGATCATATGTATATGAGTCTGCATATTGATAATTTGCTGACATTGCTACTGCTGAACCATTTGAAGCTGCTATTACACCTTTATGCGTATCTGTTGTGTTTATTGCTTTACAATGTCCATTAGCGTCTGGTTCTCCATTATATATTAGTTTTACTCCTCCTGTATCTGTTGTTCTTAATATCTGCCAACAATATCCTGCAAATTTAACATTGATTTTGTCTAATAATGTTGATGCGCCACTACTTGGTGTTGGTTTTATATAATATATTGTCTTTGTTCCAGCAACACCATATGTATCGTTTGAATCACCACTATATGTTGCCGCATATTTGCCCTCTTCGGCAAAGCTTTCCATTACTGTATATAATGTTTTTGGTGTATAGTAAGCATATACTTGAGTATTTGATGATGCAGTAGTTGTACTTGTCACTTCTGTTCCTGTTCCATTTTCTCCTGTATACCAACCACTAAACGCATACCCTTCTTTTGCTGGTGTGCATAATGTCCCCCATGGATTATTTGGTCTTACTTGCTTTGTACTACATCCTAATCCACCCTGATTATTATAAGTTAATGTATATCTCTGATAATTTGGTGCACTATTTCCTGTATTAACATTAATTGTTAATGCATACTTTTCACTTACACTATTTGCTGGTGCATTTTCGTCTAACCATAAATATAGTTTAAAGTTATGTACTGTTTCTGTTCCATTTGATGATATTGTTCCTTTATACACTGTTTGGGGATTCCCTGTTGTTACTGATCCTGATGTTGGTAGTGTTCCTACTATTACGCCATTGGTATAATTTACATTATCCCCGTTTCCTTCTATATTAAATCCTGCATCTGTTACGATATTATTTTCTTTCTTTAACCCTATTCTTATCTTTTGATCTGTATCATAACTAAATGTTGTTGTGTTTTGTGTTGTTACTGTTATTTCATAATTTAATTCTGCATTTCCACTTGCTTCCATTACTACTTGGAATGGAAAATAATTATTACTTTGATATGCATCTGCTGCACTCATTGGTTCTGCATTATTTATTGATGCAAAACTTGTATCTTCGACATATCTCATTGATATAGTTCCTGTAGAGATACTATTATTACCTGTCTCTGCGGTATCAGTCCATAATGAATATGTTACCCCTACTACAGATAGTGTTGATAATAACACACCAAAAAGAGAAAACAAAAGTGGATATTTGTTTCCTTTTTCTTTGAAGAACATCTTGGTATCAAATAATGTCTTACTTATTTTAGTTGTTACTCTACTTAATCTATCTTTCATTTGTACCCTCTATTCTATACCTA
>Ga0247611_10004642_pt1 | contig 18861 bp, 37 predicted proteins | sample 177DNAGHGhighgp2_FD_192422 | JGI IMG/M metagenome (GOLD analysis project Ga0247611, IMG submission 192422) | Sheep rumen microbial communities from Palmerston North, Manawatu-Wanganui, New Zealand - 1770 DNA GHGhigh gp2 | ecosystem: Host-associated > Mammals > Digestive system > Stomach > Rumen... | reverse complement strand
CAAGTTCTTCTCGTGTCATTTTCAAGTTCAGTTTTAACTCCTTTAAAGAATTGAACTTTTTGTAACTATCTGGAAATTAGTTCTTGTTCAACAAACTTTAAAAAATCTTCTGCTTCTAAATCGGCAGATATTTGTATAAGTCGTTTGTCAGGATTTCCTAAGTCTAAGACTGCTTTATATCCTGCCCATCCATTTCCTAATTTAGTAACCTTAATACTTCCAGTATATTTTCTTTTATACCGTTTTTCAATAATATTAAGGATTGCTTTTTCCATACTATTCATCGATAATTAGGGTTACTTGTTATATTTCTTCCATCATATAAATCCCAAGTAGCTCGTGCTTGTAAAGTAATCTACTTTGGAATTACTCCAAATCTGGTATATCCATTTTCATCTTTATAATAACCTATATCCTAAAATTCTTCTTTATACTATTTTTGTTCTTTAGGAATAATATCATTTAATTCTTCATCAGCAATTTCACACATCTAAGCTGCTGCTATCATATCAAACTTTCCTTTATTTTCATCTGTATAAAGATTAAGCTAATCAAGGAATTCTGGAAACCAGATATTGTGGCAATAATCTTCTACATAATCAGCTACTAAATCTGTTCCATGTTCTATCATTGCTGTAGTAGCTGTAGTTCCATATTGATTTGCAGTTCGTCTTTTAATATTATCTCCATAACAAACTCTAGGTCTTCTCATGAAATACTACATAAATTTATTATCTCTTGCATAAGTAAGTACAGAAAGACGAGTTGCTTCTATATTGGCTTGTGCTTGATAATACATTAATAAACCTATTGTTTGTTTATAAGCTTCTCTAATATCATCAGGTCTATCTAAATAATATGCTATGTAAGTAGGTTCACTCATACCATAAATCCTTCTTTTTATCATAGTACAAAATTTAGAAGGATCTCTTGTTTCTGAAGATGTTTCTGAAGCACCTATATCAATTCCATCGATTCCAGCTACATAAAGATTATTTATTTTTTCCTATTCTTTAGACTCCCATATAGGATGCTCTAATATATGAATAGGTCCATTTGGATGAGGCTTAAATCTTACACCAGTAATATTTTCCCTCTTTCTTTCTGGACCATTATAAGTAAATTCCATATAACCTCTTTGAATTTCTGGAGCTTCTTTTTTAATTCTAATAGATATTATCTATTCAGCAATTTTTATTTTGTTAAATTTATTAACACCTTCTGCTGCAAAAGCTTCCTCAGCAGTAAAACATTGTTCAGCTTTATGTTTTAAAAGAGTTTGTGGATCTGTAAACGAAGCTCTTCTTTCACTATAATAAGATTTCTATTTTTCTAATAGATATTCTCCTCTATCTCCAACATAACCTTTCTTATTCATGGTTATGTATGCTGGCATGAAAAACCCTGTATTTACCCAATCTCCAGATTCAGTATAATTATGATGAAATGGCAATACTAGAAAATCTGATGGATGATAATATACTTTACTAAGTCCTGCAAGCTAAGGACCCTCATCACCGCCTGTTCCAGCAGCAACAATTATTCCTATCTTATTACCACCTACAGTTACAAGTTCTTCTGCTTTAATAAAGGAAGTTTCTAATATAGGATTAGACCCAGCTTCTTCAAGAAACAGCATACTTACACGGTCACCTCTCATTTTTCTATCTTTATCAACAACAATACCTTCAATTTGTGAACCAAAACCTGTTTCAATTTTTTGTCCATTTACTATTTTATAATAAGTAGCACGTTTCTTAGTTGCAGTATTTATAACCTATCTAAGTTTTAACATACCACCGTCAGTATTATCATCAGTAAAGGTAATTCCATTCCAAATTTTATCAAGAGTCTTATTTACATAATTACTGTCAAAAGCGGTAAGAAGACATATACTATTTCTAAAACAATTAAAGAAACAGTCAAATATAGCAGCGTTCATTTCACTTGCGCCACAACCACGATTCTTCATTACTGCTACATTCCTTCTAATAGCTCTACATAATTCAAAGTAATGAAAGAATTCATACTAATATGTAAAGAACTTTGGAAATATTACTGAACGACTATCGCCTGCTTTTTCTTGTTCTGTATTAGGTAATTGATAATAATTTAAGAAATAATAGTTAAATCCAGTAATAGTATAACCATTAACAGTTACTCCATTCTTACATTTTCTATATTCTTCATTCCAAAAATCATTATATAATTTAGAACCAGGATAATAAGAACAGTAATGTCCAGTTTTTAAATATGTATCACGAGCTTCCGTAAACCATTCTGGATTAAAATCCAAACCTTCAGTTTCAGTGATTGGTCTATATCCAGTTAATTCATAAGATAATCTTTTATCAAAATATGGTATTGGATCATCTAATTTTACATCCCAGATTCCTTCTTTATGATCTACAATAGATTCTTCAGGAGATTCTTTCTTAATTTCTTCTTGTAATTGCTGTTGAATTTCCTATTGTTTTTCCTGAACTTCTTCTACTATAGATTTTATTTCTTCTGGTAATTCTGGAGAAGGATTTTTCCTTGGACGACCTCTTTTCTTTTTTATTTCTTCCATTAATCGTTAGGCATAAATCCTTCAACAGCACCACCTCGTATCTAACTTTGTTCAGTAATTTCTTTTTTAACTAAAGCTTCTATTTGTTTAAGACTTTCAATCTAATCGGCAGCTTCTTTCATAGCTTTCTATATATCTGATACTTTATTTACATATTTACCAGTTTGTTCATCTCGTTCTTCCAAATCTACATTATTGAAGAAATCTACAATTTTATCTGTAACAAGTTCCGCAGCTTGAAGAAGTCTAACATATCTATTAGACTCCTATAGCTAGCGATACTTTCTACAAGCAGCTCTAAAAGTAGGATCATTCCATTCTTCTTCAGTAATCTATCCGTCTTTTAAAGCTGCCTAATGTCTTTCTTGTTCACTAAAATTTGCATAAGGAGATTTCCAAGCTATGGCAAGATATATGTATGTAAATTCTCTATCAGCTCTTAAATGAGAAGTTCCAGTTGGATCTTCTTTACATTTATTTCTTTCTGGCTCTAGAAGTGCTTTAAATTCTTCTATTAGAACTAAATCAGCTTTTATAAGTACTGCTTTTCCAGTTCTCTAATCATAATCCCATACATCTAAATTCATATTTACATTTTACATTTTTATTTTTATTTAAAGTTGTCCACCAAGTTTACGATACTTAAATTTGGCTACAGAACAACCTGTTCCAGCAGCATGAACTTTACCACACTTTGGACAAACTTTATCACCTTTTTTAAGTTTCATTTTAGAACCACAATAATTTTTACTTACTTTCTCTTCTTTTTTATAAGGTGTTTTAGTTCTATCTGGAACCCAAAGCTAGGCTCTATCATCAGTTTTTCCTTTATCATATTTAGGATTAGGAATTAATTTTCCAGGTCTTTCAGACATTAATTCCATATTTTGTTTACCATTTATTTCAATAGAATCTTTTGAAGCTTGGTCTAAATTCTTCTTTTTTGGAGACTAACCTCCTGTCATAAATTTTACTTTAAAACCACCACAAGCTTTTTTAAATTTAGAAACTGTAGATTCTTTCTTTTCTTTTAATTCTCCACCTTGTTCTTTTTTCTTGCAACCACAACCTACTGAACCACCTTTCTTATAATAATAAAGTTCTTCATCTTCAGCACATTGATTCTTTAAAGATTTAAGGTAATTTAGTTTGGTACCATGTTTAGCTGCTTGAGTTTTAGATTGAAGTGCCTATGAAAAAGCTTGAGCCGCTTTTTGAATATCACCCTTACTATCTTGATATACTTGAACAGCTGATTTTAAAGCTTCTGGATTCTATTGCGATAAAATCTAAGCTAGAGCCTATACAAATTGCATTACCGAATCTCCTTTGGAAGTTGAAGAGGAAGATTTTACTTGTCCTCCTGTTTGTAATCTTTGAGTTCCACTCATATATCCTTTAGAATAAGGATTTTCATATGAATTAAAATAGTCATATATATCTTGATATCCAGACCATTTTGGAACTTCTTGTTCTAATTGATCTCGCCAGTAATTAGGATGATTTCTTGTCCATTCTTCAAATTCTCTAGTTTTTATTCCTGGTGCATAATATCTATTACCTGTGAATACATCTGGAGAATTAGTAGTATTTTTTACTATTCCAAAATTATTAGGATCCCCAGAATTAGCTGGAATAACTACCTTTGTAACTTCAGCAATCTATTGTTTATTTGAGTTATTCTTTGGAGTAGATTTTACTACTGTTTTCTATATAACAGGTTTTGTAACTGGAATATTCAGTGGAGATATTTCATTAGGAGTATTCAAATTAAAAGCTGGAGCAAAAGTTCTTTTTTCTATTCTAGCTAAATCCTATGGTTTTTTTGCTTCCCAGTCAGCTTTTTTACTTCCGTAATACATTCCAGAAAGTCTTGCCATATCATGTCTTCCAATATGTCCATAAATTCCATAGTCATGCATTTGTTTTTTGAAATCTTTATAATTTATTCCAGAATCTTTAAAATGTTCATAAAGATCTTTAATATTAGTTACTCCCTACAGTTTACCAGTTTCTACTACATTCTAAAGTTGCTTTAAAAAATTATTTGCCATTTTATAATTTAATTAAGTCTTTTGTTGAAAATACAGCCTCTTGCAAATGACCATCAGCTGTAAACCATCTACACCTTACTCCCCTTAAATAAGGATTAGCGTTTTCTTTTCTAATAAGAGATCTTTCTATCTTTAATACAACCATTTTTGGTTTATTTGGTATCTCTTGTTTCATTTCTACCATATCTCCTGGAGAGAAGAATATCTTCTCCCCATCATATACATTTCCTAACATTATTTCTTATTTTTAATTTGTTCAAATCTTTCATTTAAAGATTCATTAACTACTGCAAGGATTCTAGTTTCATTAACTAGTACTAATCCAGCACGATAAAAAGGAATTGGAACCATTGAAGGTTTTGTATAAAATACGGCATCGCCAGGTTTTAACCACTTACACTCTGGACCAACTTCTTGAACTGCACCTGTTAAAATAAATGCTTCTTCTTCTTCAACTTCTCCAGAATCAGTATTTTTAAATACTGGAGCTGCTCCTCCCATGTCTACAATTAATCCAGTTGAATTTTTAACCATTCTTTGGAAAGGATTAGTAGAAAATTCTTTAATAAGAACATAATTACCAATAGGCATTATTTCTAAGTTTTCTGGATTAAGAGATAATTGATTTACAGTTTCCTCTAATTCTTTAGTATGTTTGTTGAAACTTTCCGCATAAACATCTACTTGTTTATTAAAATTCTTTACATTTATTTCACGAGCAATATCTTCAGATGTTCTTCCACTCATATCTACTACAATTCCTTCTTTACCTTCTGCATTCATTAAAGCGTTAGCTAATTTTTCCTTTTCAGTCATTAATCCGTTTTCCATATTACCATTTATTCATTAAACATTTTTCTGATTCCACTGTAGTTTTTGATTTAATAGGGCAACCACAGAGTTCACATATTCTTATGCTACTAAATCTAATATTGTAGTCACAAGATTTACATATCTATCTTCTTCTTCTAGTTTCATCTGTTTGGTATCCAATTAGATTCCTCCAATTACCAACTATAATATTTCGTATTTTAAGAAAGAGATTCTTTACCATTTTCCAGCTATACAATGACTATTTATATTTCTAACTTTAACTTTAAGCACACAACCACATCCTCTTATGAATCCAGGTCGTGCATAAGTGCTAATCTCATTAGTATCTGGATTCAACCATAATTTGGAATTACATTTTCCATTATTATAAATAGGACATTTGTTACATATAGCTAATCTATCATTAATACTCAATACGCTCATATTTCTTTTTTTGTAGTTCTAATTTTTGTTGTCTGGCAAAATGTTTTAACATTTTTTCAACATCATCTTTTAAATATGTACAATGATATAATGTATTTTTACCATCATGATCATAATGATTTAATATTAAATCTTTAATTACAAAATTTGGATTAATTTTTTGAAGCATCCAAGCATAAGTTGATAACTGTAATTGATAAACATTAAAGTTACAATTATCTAAAGTTCCTAGAGGATATTTCAATTTTTCAGTAGACCTTGTAGAACTATTATAGAATCCTTTTAAATCTATTTTCTTATTAGTTTTGTGGTCTGCTATATAAATATCATTACCAGACTTTATTAAAAGGTCAATTTGTCCTGCAATATGTAATCCTAATTTAGGATTATCATAATAAATTAAATATTCTGGATAAATTCCATATTCCATATCTAATTCATTATAGTCTTTTTTACACTCAAATTTTCCTCCTATTCCAAATTTTTTAAGAGTAATATTAGAACCAGCTTTATAAAAACTATTTTCTAATTGAGCATGAATTTTTGTTCCTCTTTCACAAGATTCTTTATTAATTTTAGACCATTCATCAAGAATCTCTTGTTGAACTTTGTTCAATTCAGAATCTGATATATTATAAACTTCTAAAAAATCTTTAGGAATCTTATGAGATTTCCAAAGTCCTCCTTTTTCTTTTTTCCATACATCAGATGGAAGTAATTTTTCTAAGGCTTTATATTTAGAAGTGAATTCAGAATCAAATTCTGGTTCATATTTTCCTATTAAAGTAGTAACGGAGGTATAGATAATTGATTCGTCATCTATATTAAAGTACCTATGAGGCCCTTCTTGAAAAGCCACTTTTCCATTAATTTTATCATATTCCATATAACATATAACATTTAAAATTTTTAATTATCTTTTATTATTTACTATCTTGTATATATTTTATAATACCTTCAACATGAGTTCTTACTATTTGGTGATATCCTAAATCACTTTGTAAGTAATCTATATCTTTTTTAGAATCCATAAAAAAGTTTTCAGTTAAGACAGCTGGACAATTAGTATGTTTAAGTACATAAAATTCAGCTTCTTTATCTGGATCTCCATCTGAAAAATCAGTTCTAAGTTTCTAAGTATTCTTAAAATTAGCTTTTGCAAAATCATAAATACAAGTAGCTAATTTATCAGCTTCTGTTTTTCCTGGAGAAGTATATATTTCCCATCCTGTAGCATTATGCCATTTACCATCAATGGCTGAAGCATTTACATGGATTGAAATATAAATACAATTACCATGTTTTACCTAAAGATTATTAACAATTCTACATCTTTCTATCAATTCTTTAGAAGTAGAAACTGGCATATCATCCTATTCTATATCAATATAAACTTTGTATCCTAAAGCCTATAATTGAGCTTTTATTTCTTGACATATTTGTCTTGAATAAATATACTCATAAAACTTTTTATCTGGAGAACATTTTCCTGGAGTACTTTCTAAATGAGCAGTTCCTAGTATAATTGTTTTCATTTCTTGCTTTCCTCATAATCCAATAGAATAGCTAATCTCTAAATACATGGAAGAATTCCTTGAGCATACTTAAAATCATATTTCTTATATTTTTTATAAAGAATTACAACAAGTCCTATGGGAGCATCATATCCTTCAATAGTAAAGAAAGATACTGCTTGTGCATCACTAGCTTTTACTAGTCTATATAATTTAGGTAAATTAATACCTACTTGTTCAATAGTTTCAAACTATACAAAACTCTAACCATGTATTTTAGCTAACTCATCTGCATAATAGATATAATCTATTCTATTCCATTGCTATTTAAGAGTATGAGTATCTAATGTTCTTGGAGCTTCTGTAAGACATGATAAATATAAATATTTATACCCCTATAAACTTTGAGTATTATTATGATAATTTAAAAGTAACACATCAAAAGCCTCCCTATCTTTATCTGCTATTAACTAGATTTGATTATTAATCTCAACGGCAGTATTTAAAGAATACTATTCAGCTTCTTTTGATTCTTTAGCTATTTTTAATTCTTTTTGAATCATCTGTCGTTCAGTTTCTCTAGTTATCTGAGAATATAAAATATATCCAAAAAGTAAAATAATTAACAAAGTTCTTGTTTCTGGATGTATTTTATTAATTATCTCCCACGCTTGTTTAATCCAATTGAAATTCATCTATTTAATTTTATTAATACAATTTTATTTGTGTTCATTCTAAATTATTGATACTTTAAGTAGTGTCAAAAATATTAACAAAATAAAAAAAGTTTGTTTACAAATTTTAACTATATTAAATTTTTAATTATGAATATTTATATACAAAAATTCAAAAAAGGATCAGGAATTCATATTAAGAAAAGTCATGAAGGATTGTTTACTTAGTATTGTAATGGAAAAGTTACAAGCGAATGTATTTAGAAAGGTAAACATAGTTCAGATCCTAAGATAAGAAAGAGAGCTACTTTTGCAGCAAACGCACGAAAATGGAAACATAGGTTAGGAGGAAAGGTAGTAGAAAATTTTAAATTAAACAGATAGATAATTAATAATTTAAATAAAATAATAAATAATTGATTATGGCATTAACAGTATTTGGAGCCGTTTTACTTGTAATGACTTTAGTAGCAGGTATGTTTATGGCAAAGGAACCTGAAAACCTTAACTGTAGGGCAGATGTAGCGGATGTAAAGAATAATAAGATATTATATAAAGTATGTGTTATTGTATCCTCAGCAATGATTGTCGCTGGATTATTAATTAAATTATTCTAATGTTAATACATAACAATACAATACCTTTTGGACATTTTAAGGCAATAAATATTTTAGGATTTATCTTTTATAAAGGAGAACCACTAAAAGAACATGCTTTAAATCATGAAAAAATACATACAGCATAGATGCGTGAAATGCTATATGTATTCTTCTATATATGGTATTTAATAGAATGGTTAATTAATCTATGCATATATAAATCTTTTAATAAAGCTTATAGAAATATAAGTTTTGAGAATGAAGCCTATAAATATATGTATGATAAAGATTATTTAAAGAATAGAAAACATTATAGATGGTTATATGAATAAGAAAAATAAGAAAGCTTTTGTTGATGGAGTTAATGTTTTAGACAGCAATCCAAAAGCATACAAATATGTTAAAAAGAAAATACAGAAAGCTGAAGATGGAGATAAATTTATAAAAGCAGGAGAACTTGCTAAACAACATTTATAGCAATCTAAAGCTCCAGATTGGAATAATATAGATTATGGATATAATTCTATGTTAAAAGCTGGAATACCACATAATCAAGCTATAGGAGTTATGGCAAATACTGTGTAGGAAAACAGAGGATCTTCTAAAGGTGCTGGTATTATATAGTGGATTGAAAATGTTCCAAAAGGATCAGAAGCATAGTGGAAGTCTGTTATAGATTCAATTGTCAATCCAGCTAATACATATAATAGACAAACAGATTCTATGGATAATTGGTGGGGAAAATTTGGAAAAATAAATGGGAAAGAAGCATAGAAGAGATTTAAGAATCCAAATACTTCACCATCGGAAGCTGCTGAAATTTATTCTGCTTCTTATATTAGGCCAGGTAAATCAGAAATTGAAAAAAGAAAATTCTTTGCTTAGCAATTAGATTCTATTTATAATCCAAAGATAAAAGATAAATTAGTTAGAGTAAAAAAATCTGGAGGATTAATTTCTAAAGCCCAAGAAGGTACTAAATTTCAAAATCTTATTGGAAATGTATCTAATTTTTTAAAGAGTGATTCTGGATAGTCTGTGATAAGTGGAGTGAGTTAGCTTTTTAAAACATTTAAATCTAGTTCGGATTTAGCAAAATAGCAGGAAGAATTAAATAAATGGAAAAAAGCTTATATAAATTCTATTGTTCCAGAAGATGCTAGTCAGCAAGTTGAACAAGAAGAAGTTTAGGCAAAGCAAGCAAATCCTGATTATAATAGTTCTCCAATTTATAAAGCTTGGAGATAGAATCAATTAGAATAGGATTCAATTCAAGCAGCTAAACAAAAAGCTGCTCAACAAGCTGATATGTATATTCAAAATAAATTATTAGAACAATAGGAATAGAATAATGAATCTTTAAAAAGTGGGATGGAAGATTTATTCAATAAGGGACTTGGAATGTTAAGTTAGTATATTGGAAACAATAATACTGCACCTTCTGTAGTAACTCCAATAAAAGATTATGCTAAAGATTTTAAGCAAAAAGCAAATTCTTCTATTAATGATATGAATTTTAAAGTTGCTATGGCAACGAAAGATCCAACATATAGACTACCAAATTATACACTTCCATCTATTTCAGATTATAATTTTCTTGGCAAAAATAATAAAAATAAAAAAATTATGAATGAAGATGAACAAATAGTTTGGGGACAACCTGTAAGTTTTTAGGATTTTGTGTAGGGATTTTAGGTAACTCCAAATCAGAGAAGAGTTGAATTAGTTCCTAAAACAGATCCTTAGAAGTTTTATACAAGAGAAAAAGTTGCTCCTCCTTCTCAAGATTAGGGAGAAATTAGAGATGCTAATAAAGAGAGAGTAAATAAAAGTCTTTCTAATTATGCTTCAAATAATTTCTTATTAAGTACTTCTAATATTAGACCTGATTAGAATGGAAGATATAATCCAGGATTAGGATAGTTTGCTGGAGATTAGACTGCTTTAACATTGAGTATGGGATTTGATCCTTTCAATACTTCTAATTATTATAAAGTAGCTACTTAGATTCCTAAATTTAGAAATTGGGGATTAACTAGATTATTAGCTAATGAATTAAATAATGAAGTTAGAGTAGCTAGAGAACTTGGAAAAAATGTTGGGAATGTTCCCACTAATACTAATAATTTATTTAGAGCCACAGTTTATAAAGGAGGAGAAATAACAGATCCACATTCAGTATTTTTTACAACTGATCCTAAATATGCTTCTAACTATGGAAAAGTAACTCCATATACATTTGAATCTAAAAATGTAGTTAAAACAACAGAACCCTTGATGGGATATAGTGATCCAGTAAATATGGATATGTTTATATATAATAATACTAGATCTAATCCAAAAGCTACTGCTATTATAGGAAATGATAAAGTAACAGGAGAATTTATTCCTTCTTAGGGAATGGAAATTTTATCTCTAACTCCTAGAAATTTTACATTAAAATCTGTTTAGGAACCTAAAACTTCTTTAAGATTTTTTGAAAGACCTTAGAGTAGAATAAGTGAGACTGAAAGGGCTGGAATTTCTAAAGGAGAAAGAAATTTTAGACCTAAATGGCATGTAGCTAATTATCCTGGATATTAGTTAAAAGGATTAATGAGTGGAAGTCCATTAGAAAAATAGCTTTCTAAAAATGGAACTATTAATATTAATCAATTAAATACTTATTTTAATAAAGCATCTCAGGTAGAAAGAGAAGTTGCTAATAAAGTATTAGCTGAAAAATTTTCTGGATAGAAAACTATTGATTATAATTAGTTTAAGAAGGCTGTTTAGGATGAATTAATTGGAAATTATAATAGAGTTCCTTAGACTGAATGGGCTGATTATGGAATGGAAGGATTAGGCTTTGAAACTCAAATTACCCATGATGGAAATACAGTGGCTTATAATGAAATAACTGGAGAATTTGAACAAGTTGCTCCATTTACACCATTTAAACCTAATTATCAATTAAATACTTTTACATTTGAATCTCCACGTATTCCTTATGGTAACACTAAACATTATGGAGGAAATCCATTAGGACATTCTAGAACTTACACTACTCCAGATGAACCTAATATTTTACATGTAATGGAAAGTCAAAGTGATTGGGCATAGCAAGCATTACGAAGAAAAGGTAGTATTGATGCACAATCTGCTTATGAAAGAGCTTCACAGATGGCTGCAAAACATTAGCAAGAAATTGAATAGATGAAAACTAATTTAGAAAAAGGATTAGCTCCAGATGGGCATAAAATTCAATATGAATGGGAACGAAGAGATATTGAAGAAATAATAAAAAATACTGAAAAACAACTAGCTAATAATAATGCTAGAGCTGCTAGATTTGATGCAATACTTCGCCCAGAAAAATATGTTTAGGAAAATCATTTAAAATAGAATTATTTGCAAAGGCAACTTCAAGAAAATCTTAGATATGCTGCTGAAAATGGATAGACTAAAATGCGTTATCCTACTTCTGAAACTGCTGCTAAAATTGAAGGATATTCAAAAAAATCGTATGAAAATGTAGATCCTGTTTTAAAACAAGAACACAAAGAAAAAGTTAAAAGATTATTTGATGAAGCTCATAAATATGGAGATCCATATGAACTCTATGAACAAGGTCATCCAGCCGCTTTGAAATGGGATGCAGAAAATCAAAGATGGCAAAAATATCTTCAAAGTGTAATAGTAGAAGATTATGCTCCAGAACATCGAACTATTCTTAAAAAATATGCAGACTTTCCAAAACTATTTTAGAAGTTATTTAAGGATTAGCAAGTTAGAACTGTTAATGATGCTAAAGGAAATAGTTGGTATGAAGTAGATGTTCCCAAAGGATACTTAAATAGAGAATGGCAATATAAGTTAGGCGGAATTTTAATGCCCAATAATCCAATACAAAGATTTAAAAATAGAAACAAATAAAGTAAAGGCGGACTATTCTCACGAACTGTCCGCCTTATTTTTTTTTACAATTATGATTAAATTTTTAATAAGATACTGAGACCTTATTAAGTGTATCTAAAAAATCAAGAAATATCTAAGAGTTTGTCATATTATGTTCTTCAGTAATTCGGACTGCTAAATCCAATTTATTGAGAACTTCGTTATACATATTCTTTAATATCTGTTCAGACATAACTTAATGTTTTAGCATATTCTTCAGTAAATCCCCTTACTCCTGTTTTATTATCTGAATTCCAAATTAAATTTTTAATAAGTTTTGTGGGATTATCAGGTATTACTTCTGAATATATTGAATATTCGTAATTATCTAATGATGATTTTAATCTAAGTAAAGGCCTTTTCCAATTATCTTCAGGTTCTTCTACTTTTATTTCTTCTGGAAGTATTTCTATATCTTGAAGAGTAATCTTCATTCTTTTTAATTTCTTTTCCAAATTAGGAGTTGAAATTATTGTATCTTTATATTTAAATGTTGCTTTCATTAGCTAATTTTTTATAATCAGCTGGAATTATAACTTTCCAATAACTTCCTAGCCAAAGTTTATCTTTATTTCTATTGAATGTGTTTCTACAAGTTTTTACTAATTTAGTTTTTGTTTCTCCAGCATCAATTATGGCCTAACACATTTCATTAATACTCCCATATCTAGCAATTTCGTTATGGTTTAAATCGTATCTTATAACATAAGCCTGATTTATTATTGTAGGAGATATTCCAGCTTCATCTACTACAAATTTAACGGCTGCTAAGGAAATATTTAAATTTTCAGAAACTTTTTTCTGACTTCCTAATTCTTTATATTTTGAAATAATTAATTCTTTTAGTTCTGGAGTTATATTATATTGTTTTATAGTTCTTGTTGATATATAAAATTCATTTTTACTTCCATGTGTTTCTGTTTGTGAATGGCAATTGGGACATAGCCATCTTAGATTTTCTTTTCTATGATCAGTACAATTTCCATTTATATGGTCTAATTGTAAGGATAATGGTTTTTCTTGCCATTCCCCCTCATTCCCACAACATGAACATTTATAAGGAATAATATTATTTTTTAATATGAATTTTCTTATTACAGAACGTGAATGTGGAGAGTTTTTACATAAAATTTTATCTATATTTTCCAATTTAAGAGATTCATTTACCTTATCTTTAAATCCAGATTTTCCTTTAAATTCTGTTCCATCCAAATGGAGTTCATTCATTCTTTTTGTTAATAAAGCATATCACCAAGAATTTCCTTCTACAGAATACCCCAATTTAAAGAGGACCTCTGCTTTATTACTACTATTTCTAATTAATGACGTAAAGTCTTCCTCAGAAAGTTCATAAATTTTGTTGTTCATAAATTTTTAATTTAAATTTAAAAAAATTATCTACTTATAGTTGAGGAACCGAGATTCGAACTCGGAATTCGGGTTTTCTTACTACACTTGCTTTAACACAAGCTACCATGCTTTTCAGTTTAGGTATTGTAGTCTGGACTATTTCATAACCGTGCTTATTAGTTTAGGTTTCTACTATATAGTCTCTACGCCATTTATTACATATTATGTAAACTTAGTAAGTCATCACCACTTTTAATATTTCTATTAAATAGGCTTCTGTTTGTTAGGTAGATTTTCATTTAACCCTTTCGGAATAAAGCTCCTTTTTAAGAGACCCTCGTATTGACCAGTTATACTATTCCTCAAAATTAAGAGCAGTATGCCAGATTTGCACTGGTTCCTTGACTTTGGAAGAGTCATATGCTACTATTAACACTAATACTGCGATTACAGGAACTTAGTCCTGTATTAGAGTAGTGCTTGTAATTCTTTAATTTTACGAGCAGCTATTTCTTTAGTTTTAGCAGTGACTTTGTTAATTACTTCTTTATAACGTGGAGAGTTATACATTCTATCCATATCAAAAGATTCTCCAAGTTCTTCTAAAACCTCTTCAAACAAAGAATCATCTACGTTTTGTAACCACTTTTCGAAATTCTTTTTATCTTTATTCTCATTTTTAGTAACAGTAATAGTCAATTTGTTACCTTCTTTCTAAGAATCTATTGCAAATTGAATGTCATTATCTTGATATTCTTGATGCAATGTGTCCATTTTAAATAACTCTTCTATGAGAGTTTTCATTAATTCTTCTTGTTTCATAACAATATAAATGTATTTTAATTTTTAATTATTCAAAGTTAAAAAATGTTAAATGTATAAATTTTATGTTTTACTTTGTTTATAGTTTTTTGTGTTTTATTAAACGTAGGAAAATACATTCTCATAGAAGTATTTTTATTCCAAATTAATCCATGTTCTTCAAATAGAGGTTTAAAAATTTCTTCTAATTCTTCATAAAAATAATTTTTATTTGGATCTAATTTATTTAATATCCATTCTGGACATTTTTTTAACCTTTTAAGTGTTAATTTATTATCTTTTTCTTTTTTATTATTCAAATCATTTAAGTATTTTTCCATTTCAAATGGATTGTCTTTATAAACAAAATTCATAGTTGGATAGGGTTTCTCATACCCATAACTACATTCTATTTTAGAAGCATTTATAAAGCGATAAGGACATTCAGAAACAAATATAAATAAATTTGCAATTTGTGATATTGATTTATTTTCTAATTCTAACCATTCTATTATGTTTTTATAATGTTTTCCATTTATAATATTATATAACGGTTCATTATATAATATATCAATTCCAAATTGATGTATAGTATAATCATCTATATAAACATTATAAGGTTTACATTTTTCAATATCATATTGAGAATATTTTTTCTTAGTAGTTTTTACATAATTATTCCATTCTTCTCTTACTTTTTCACAGTCTATAAACCATTCTTTAGAATTTTTATATTTAAAATCCTTTAATTTAGAATGTAATATTTTTTCTTCGGATTCCGTCCCATCAGCAATATCAATTAATTCAAAATCTGGATTATGAGTTTTATACTCTCTCATTCTCATTTTAATATTATTAGTACTTCCTATTTTTATAGCAGAATATGATTTAATTAAATATAACATTATTCTCTTCCTAATTTAAATATTATTTTAATTTCATTATCTCTTAATAATTTATTTCTTGTATTAGTATCTCCTTTCCAAAATATTTCTGGATTAATCATAAAATCTCCTTTTTCTCCATCAATTAATTTTAAATCTTTTAATTTTTTTAAATGATTAGATAAACTATTAGATTTTAATCCTAATTCAGAACATATTAAATCTCTTTGTTTTGTAGTTAATTGAACTTTTCCAGTATTATATTCAGCATGACAACACATCCAATTAAGTACATTTTTTGCTACATCTGATTTTAAGTTAAAAAGAGGAGCAACATAATCTATAAATGTCATATAAAATGATTCTGTTTCTATCTTACGGGTATAAGTTTTTTGTGTTTCATACTCTAATATTTCTCCCGTATTAGTATCGACTTTTTCAGTATGAATAACTTGTTGATATTTTTCCATACATTAAATATATTTTTTTAATTCAGAAATCAAATGAAGAATGTACATTTTATTTTAATTTAACATTTTTTAACCATTAAATTTATGTACATCTACACATGAATTCAATTCATGTATACGTGTACATTTTTCATTTGTACATGAATAAAATTTTTTGTAAGTATCTGATTTTCAATAAGTTATATTAATTTCATATATCTTATATTGTCAATACAAAAATCTTCAAATTTCTATTATTTTTTATTAAACCTAATTTAAAACTATACTTAATACTTTTTCTCCGAATTTTTGTCTTTGAGTTATGCTTATCTAAAAAAATTTTTTTATTTTTTATATTTTTTAAACTTAAATTTAGGCCCCCTCCTATTTATATAAAACTACGAAATTTTTTTAGAAATTTTTTGTAAAAATTTTTTTGTAGAAAATTGTGGGGAGAGTGGTGCACCTACGGCGAGAGCCCCCGGCCTCGCTCGTAGGAAAAATAAGTCAATTTGTTATTGATAGTCTGTCTATGACAGAAGGTGATGCGAGAAAATCGAAAGAAAAATCGCAATTTCATCTTCATTTATTGTTTAATTTAATTCTTTTATGCTTTATGGCAAATAGAAATGAAAAGGCGTTTATGACCTTTGTCGCTTTTGATAGCGACGACGCCAAGAAAATTTTAGAGGAAAAAAGGTCGCTTGAATTTCCACAACTTACCACTGCATCTGGCAGATGCAAATTGCAGAGGTTAATTAAGTGGGAGTCCATAACCTACAAAGGTCGCGATATGGACATCCCAGTTATCGCAGTAAAGCAAGGGAACACCCAAAAACAGGTGACTCTTTCCACTTTGTTCGGTAAAGAAAGACCTTTTATAGTAGACCGTGAAAACGGTAACTATAAGAAAGGTGACAAATACCAAATCAACAATCTTGTTGAGTGGTCACCTGAACTGCAAGGCACTACCAGTGCCCGCAACACTGCTGTTATGGGTGCCGTTCAGGAAAATATGGAGATTAATTTGGTAACCCTATGGGGGCATTTTGAGGGTGGTCAAGGTCGCTCTTTCAATTTGACCTTTATAGAAAGTGGAGCAAAGGAACTCTAATTTCTTGCTCTTTTAACGCTTTGCTCGTTGTGCGTCAAAACAACGAGCATTTTTTTGATACCAACAAATTCAATAATATGAGATACATTGCTTTAATTCAAAAAAGAGGGGAATACGGAAATAGACATTTTGTTTTTTCCGATGGAGAAACTAAAGAGCGTTTTATTGAGCGAATGATAAATTGCTATATTAAAAATGCTCGCAATGAGTGGGAATTAGAAATTTATGAATTGGGCGAACCAATTTATCCCTAACTATTAAAAACGAGGGCATCATCTGCAGAGGTGGTGCCCTTATTTTTTTTATCCTCACAAAGCGAGATTTGCTAACCGAAAAGTAAATAAAAAGTAAGCCAAGATGTATAACGGTACCACATCCTTGACGAAATAATATGCAAATTTTAAATGTCCTTTTGGTGCATTTATTTCAGTCAAATACAAATAGTTAATAAATTTTAAAAGGACATAAATTAAACTAAATGTATTATGTCAAAAAATGAGAAGACGTTTGCTAGCAACGTCGAAGCTGCAATCGCTGCAGCAGCTGGCAGTGTGAGAATGAAAGAGACGTTTGAGAGCTTTGATAAGGCTCTCGAGGCAACTAAGGAACGCACTAAGTTTGATCCTAGCTTGTCACAGTTTGTGGTTGGTACAGTTCTTGATTTCGATCCTTCTAAGATGAAGATCGGTATCTCAGACATTGGCGAGCGTGGTGCAACAGTGCTCAGTGTTCCTGCAGGTTCTAAGGATGCTAATGGCAAGTTGAATTTCAACCGTGCTATGAATGTCTATGTATCTTCATTGGCTAAGACAATTCGTGTACATGATGCACAGGGTGAGCCTGTTCAGAATGCTGATGGTAGTCAGAAGACCATTGATGGTGCTGGTAATGCTGTATGGGAAGCTCTGAATGCTTGCAAGTCTGATAGTGAAATACTGTCTTGGCTGAAGGGTAAAACTCTTGAGGTAGTCAAGATTGAACGTAACTATGGTCCTGCTAACTTCGTGGAGATCGGTGGAACTCGTACTCCAAAGGGTCATCGTCTGACTTCACTGCCTTTGTTCAATGAGCTCTGATCCATATACTCGTCCTGAGTGTGGATCACTCATTTGTGTTCTCGGTAGAATGGTATCGAAAGATACCATCTCTGCTGAGGGCAAAATTCTAAATATGTGTCTTTGGGATAATCCTCAAATAGAAACTTTAGGTTTCTTTCTTTTAGAGAAAAGAGGTTCTGTATACATAGTTAGACAATTTATAAGCGTATAAAGAATTAAATTAAACATACTTAAGCACTGTTGTCTGTGAAGATAGCAGTGCTATTTTTTTCTATTTCGGTATGATTCCGATTTACAAACTGACATTGATAGAAAAAACAACAATTGTAGGGGCCTATCTTTTCGTTATGGTGAGAAAAGATAAAACATTAGTGAAGCTACAACGTCACAATCTATGCCACAATGATGGCGAATAATATGGAATTAACCATTCGAGATTGTGTAACAGTACGAAAATCTGTTTTTAAATGAAATTTGGGTGGATGAATAGTGCTCGTGATACAAAACACGGCACTGGCACCTATCCCAACTTCACCACTCAAACTTGAAAAATCAACTTCTAAAAAAACATTTGTTTTATTACAAATGTATATAGAAGT
>Ga0247611_10004641_pt1 | contig 18864 bp, 24 predicted proteins | sample 177DNAGHGhighgp2_FD_192422 | JGI IMG/M metagenome (GOLD analysis project Ga0247611, IMG submission 192422) | Sheep rumen microbial communities from Palmerston North, Manawatu-Wanganui, New Zealand - 1770 DNA GHGhigh gp2 | ecosystem: Host-associated > Mammals > Digestive system > Stomach > Rumen... | reverse complement strand
TATCTTTCTGAAGGGTCAAAGTCTTTTAATCCTTTTAAAGGTTCAGAAGTTTTAATCTTTACTTTATCATTGATTGGAATAACAACTACTGTATCTCCATCAAAGTCTGCTCCTGACAATCTTGCTGCAACTTTTGAATTAATTCCGACAACATCAATCGCTGTTTTACCAATCATTCTCTGACCTTCAGCATTTCTATGTGTAACAGTCAATGTTGGTATCTCAAATGTTCCTCCATGAGGATATCTTATTAAACATACTTGTTCGCCTTCTCTTAAAGAAGGAGCATAAATCTGATTATCCTTTAATGAAGGCACTGGTAATATAACTTTTGTTGTTTGTCTTGGAAACTCAGCTGCTTTAAGTTTAACTGCTGCCGAATCACAATCGTCTGCAAATGAGTTTAATAATGCTTGCTTAACTGTAGGATTGGTTAACTTTGAAATATCATTGTAAGCATCTTCCTTTTCCAGTCTCGAAAGCTTTAATTGTTGCTTAATAAGAGGCAAAGGCTGCTTTGATAGAAACTGAGATGATAAGTTTTTACTATATTCATCCCAATCTCCTTCTCCACGAACTTTATTGACAACTGATATCTGATCTTTACCATCTTTGTCAATATAATGTGTTTGCCCATTAGCTTTAATTAATGCACCGAATGGATTTTCGGGGTCATCTTTAATAGATTTCATTACTTCTGACTTAGGAATATCACTTTTTTTATTAGTATTAAATATAATGTCTACGCCTTTTGGAAAGTCTTTTGGATCTCCATAAACAGCCATTCCCTTTAAATATCTTTCATTGTCTACAAGTATACGACATTGTGCATACTTATCAAGGCCTAATGAAATATCATCTACGCCAGGACGTAATTCAATTAAACCATCTTTTTCTTTTCCACCTTGTTCAGAATATCTAATCATTACTCTATCAGAATTAAATGATCTAGGATACTCTACATCTCTATAAGTTTCACCATTGTCATCAGAATGTTCTGCAAGTGTATGAATCTTATCAAGATTGTAATATAATTCTGCCCAAGTTGTTCCAGGAGGTGCAAGAACCTCAACTGTTGTAAATTTACCAGGATTTGTAGCTTGTTCAATCTTGATGTTATGCTTTTCATAACCTTTGTCAACAAGCATTTCAACTGCAGTGTTGAATTTAGTTCTCTTAATTCCTAAATCTTTTTCAACACCAATACCAATATCAATAGGTCCAAGTTCATTTACCTTTCCTTCAAGAAAATCAGCTGTATTCTTTGCAGCTCCAACCTTTCCAGCTTCATGCTGTTTGATTGCAGCTCTTACAACTGACTCGTTTACACCTAATTGTTCTCCAATGTAAGTGTTAGAATATCCATGCTCTTTCAACTTAACGATTTTGGCATTTCTTTCAAGCATTTCTGCTTCTTTAGCAGCTGCAATTCTTGTTCTTAAGTATGTTGACTTAACACCAAGCTCATTACAAATATCTTTTTCGCTCATTCCTTGAGCTTTAAGTTCTTTGTACTTTTTGTAGAATCCAATACCATCATGTTGATAAGGATTCTCACCACTTCCCCAAGGATATCTTCCTGAATGCCTTGGAGTTCCGTAATGCATTAACGAAGAGTCGCCCATTTTAGTTCTCCTGTTCTCTTAAAGCAGATATAATTTTGTCTGCTTTTACAATTCTGTCCATAATGTGAACAATGTCATCAACATCTGGTTCAAGTTCAATAATTTCATCATTCTGGTAGATTCGTAATATAATTTGAATCTCTCCTGGTTTGACTTTGTACTCATGACAAAACAGAGCTGCATATATCATTAGTTGTTCCATATGAGTTTTAGTTTCACCTGTCTTTAAGTCATGTATTCTAAGAACATTATTCCTAAAGCAAATAGCGTCTGCTGTTCCAAAACAGTTTTCAGAATATAATAGTATCTGTTCGGATTGCATATGAAATCCTATAGCATCATTAACAAACATGCTAAATGTTTTGCCATTGTCTTCTGCTTTGATTCCGTTCTTTATCATTTTAGATGCTAAGTCATGTAACTCAGTTCCTCTCTGAATATCACGAAACTTCTTATAAGCTTCTGCTATCTTCTCATCAGAATATCTAATCCAATGATATTTGCTAGCTCCAAGAATTGCATGCTTACCAACCAGGTTCAAGTGCTGTAACCATTGCATCTAACACTTCCTCCTTATTCTCTGGACAAATGAAAGAAGCAAATGACATTTCAGACATCCTTGAAATATAATTGTCTTGATTTGGCTGATGATGTGCATCCGCGCTTCTTTTAACCTCAAGCGCTGCCCATTTACTACCATTCAAGATTAGTAGATCAGGAAAGCCTTGTGTGCCTTCGTTTTTCTTAATAATACAATTTGGAAGTCTATCTTGAATATCTTTCTTTAAAGACTTCTGAAATTTGCTTTCTAATGCATTCTGCATAATTTCCCCTCCAAAAAGGATGATAAGATGCTCTTATAACGAGAGACATCCTATCCCTTCTATATATAACGTGTTTTTCCTGCGACCAGCTTTTGAAAGGATTTTCTTTCATTGAATTGCTTTTTAGAAGCAAGAGCTCTACCAATTGAAATGTCAATAGAAGACTTTGATTTCAAGTGATAGTAATATAATTTATTGAATGGTGTGTTCAATCTGTCGATTCTTCCTTTAGCTTGCACTAATGTTTTGTAAGAATAGGTCTGACTGTAAAATATAATTGTATCAGTTTCAATACAATTCCATCCTTCACATCCAGAACTATACTGAACTAGGTACATCCATGACTTCTTTTGTATTGGAACTGGTTCGTGTTTATGACCATTCCATTCGGCAATGAAGACTTTGTCCTTAAAATATAATTTTAGCATTTCCAATTCATAATCAAAATTGTAGAACACTATTACTTTAGGGCTAAGCTTTAAAATATTACTAACTGCTATAAGTCTTGACTCATCAGAGTTAGGAATCTTTCGCATTAGATAATATAATCTTGAAACAGATTCAATTGGTTCATCGTTTTCAAAGTCATATCGATTCTTCATTAATGCTCTATACTTATCTCTATCGAATTCACATAGAATATCAATGTTCTCAATCTCAGCTTCTGTCTGATACTTCATTTCTATAAGAATCTTAGACTTATACATTTCAAGTCTTTTAGTATCTATGTACCTTTCGATTATTGGATACGTAGAATATCTTTTGTAAACTATGTGTTCTCTTGAGAACTGAGTTTTGTTCTTATAGAAACCATTAGCTATAAACACTGGAATATAATCTGACCATGTGTCACCGGGAGTTGCTGTTAACAGAATCCATTTGTTATGCTTTGCTATTTTAAGAAAAGCTTTAACCCAAGTTCCATAACCAACAACTCTTTGTTCGTCAAATATAAAGAATGCTTTTTCAACATCTTCATACTTTTTGATATTATTCCATGAATCAACAACAACTTTGTTAGAATATCCATTTGCTTCCGAATCAGTAGATAGTAGGAAGTTAGACAGTTCTCCATTCCATTCTAATGTATCTCTCTTCTTGGCTGTTGTAATAATATACAAATCTTTTGGTTCAACCATTTTGCCGTAAAGTCTTCGATACTTTATTTTGCCACCATTACAAATATAATAGTAAGCGAGGCTGGTAATGGATTTACCAGAACCAACCCCACCACAAAGAATCGAACCATTACGTATCTTATCAAGTACTTCAACTTGATGCTCGTAAAGTTCTACCATAAATATCAATCCTCATAACGATACTTATCTGCAAATACATCTTCAACGATGTTAACATACATTGTCTTAATATAAGCGGAAATGCAACCAGGTTCATACTCATAAGGACGGATTACAATATCAACATCCCTAATCTCAGCATAGTCAATAGATTCAACCGAATCCTCATCAAGAAGAGTCTTGCCATGCTCTGTACAAATATAAATTGTAGGTTTAATCTTTCCGAACTTACATTTAACTGTAAGAAATGCCTGAGGCTCATCCTGCGGATCTCTAGGTTTAAGATACTTAATGTTCCATCCTTCCTCTTTCATCTCTTCAGCGAGATCATTAGGAATGAGAACGCCAGTAGTTCTCAAGCCGCCCTGCTTATTGTAATCGTCAGGGTTTCCTGCAAAGTTTCTAAATATCAATCTTGCTCCTTCAAGTGTAATGTTTCCTACCATAATTTTTGTCCTCCTTTAAAATGGTATAAATTCTTCTTCATCATCACTGATTAACCAGTCATAATCTCCGAATTCTTTAATGTGTTTAATTGCATCATTACATAATGAAATATAATAGCTTGTGTCTATTTTCTTTCCTAAATCTTGAACTAATTCTGACTCAAGCCACCTGTAACCTTTTGATCCATTTACTGAATCATACTTAGTTTTCTCTTTGTTCTCTCTAAGAAGAATTCCTCCGCCTTCTCCAGCAACAACAGGACAGAACAATCCTGCTTTACCTATGAACTTATAAGAATGTTCTCCTTCGGGAAGGTCTTCATTCATGTCTAAGTACATAGCTGTTGATACTGTCTTGGCTTCGCACATGTCATAAAATATAATTTCTTCATGAGAGAATAGAGACTTAAATACATATGGAACTGCAAACTCTGCTCCTGTAGCTGTCCAAGGATGTGTATGCTTCTTCCAATGCTTAGCATTTGCGCTTGGAATATAATTGTGCATTAATTCACACTTTTCCTTACTAGCATACTTTGCTATATACACAGCATCGTTTACCAAGCACATCTTGTCATATGTTGCTTCATGTTCAAAGTTGTATCCATACTTCTTACCGAAATCCATTACAAATTTAATAATCTTATTGTCAGCATTCGGTATCTTAATTGAGTCTGTCTTAATATGTGCAACAGTGTAACCTTGCTCTTGAACTGCATGTTTCAAATCAATCATGAACAATGCTCCACGCTTTGCTACAATATTATCAATGTTGTTAGGATCTTTAAACTTATTGTCAAACTTAGCTGAAGTATTACCATAAACTGCATTGATTGGAATCTTTAAAGCATAAGCCATTGAACCGGAGTTTTCTTCTGAAATATCAAACTCTTCCATAATCTTCCATACTTCTCCATTAAAAGCCTGCTTTAAAATATCAACATCCCAATGTTTAACAGCAATTCTTGTAGCCTTAAGTTCGGCATACCTATCAGTATAAATGGGTCCAAATATCCCTTCAAGTATTGCACTACTAGGATGCATACTTTCTACATCCAATAATGCTACATCCTTATACATACCAGGTTCAGAATATACATAACCTCCTTCTCCAGGATCTTCGCCTCTATAAGTACTCTTGCCTTTCTCAAAAGTATATCCAGGGAAGTATGGCTTATCATCACAAGGCTCTGCCAAGTTTCTCCAAACAAACTGGTCTTGTGGATGTTTGTCGTTTCCAAATATAATTTTGGCTGTAAGTGAATTAGTAGAATCATTTACAATTCCACCAGCAAGTCTAGCTAATATCTTTCTTGCTACCCAGTCTTCATGCAAATGCTCAAATACTGCTTCTGTAGATATAACATCGTTATCACAATATGCAGCTACTTCTTCCCACCTATCTTCTGGTACCGGTTGGTCCCAAGGAAATCCTAATTCTTGGTGATGAATATGTAATTCAATCTCCCATTTCTTAAGACTTTGTTTAGTGTTACTAAAGTCATATACATCTGTGTAACTTAAGTTATAAGCTTCTCCAAACATTGCATTCTTTGAACCATTAATAATTCTTTGGCTCAAATTAAACAACTGTTCATTGTTGTATCCCATCATAGCCGCATACAAAATATGATTGTCATAACGACGACAGTTAAATCCTACAAGCTTTAATCTTAACAGATCTTCTACTTCATTAGCCGAAGGATTAATTATCCTTACAACTTTCTTTCCTTCTCCACGATACTTCCAATTAATCAAGAACAGATTAGGAAATACTTCCACATCATAGAAGACAATATCACTATCATCTTCTGCATACTGATTATTAGTTATCGCAGAAATATCATCAGACTTAAACTTCATTTTGTTTACAAGTTTAACACAGTAAGCAGAATTGTTACTACTGTTAACTGCAAACGCCAATATTGCCGGTCTCATGTCTGTAACATCGTAATTCAATCCAGATGCGTAGCAATTTTCCAAGTCTTTAAATATAAGTTCAAGACTAGGCTTAGTGTATCCAGCAATTTCTTTATTCAAGTTTTTCTTGATTAAAGTTCTCAATGCTTTCTCACTTTTAATTGCATCAAAATTAACCATTTTCTTCTCCTTCCTTAAAGGAAGACCAGAACTAATGGTTGCTATTGGAATATCATTACAAAGAGAGAGCTTACGTCTTAATGAAGAACCACCCTGAAATATCTTTATTTCGATTCCTTCATCATAGATGTTGCTCAACTCATTAACATCCCCATCATAAATATAATGTAGATGTAATCCTTGTCCTCCTTTACTAATCTCTGCATATGTCGGTGGAAAGTCCTCCGCCGCCTTTAAGTTAAGCTGAAGATTCTTATTTCCATCTTTGTCTTTCTTATCAAAGTCTATTACAATATGGTTCTCTTGTGGTTTCACATAATGTAACTTATGTGTATCCAAATCAGAAAGTTTAGTCGAAATATCACCCCAGGCATTTTTTGGAGTTTCATACTTACTTGCATACTGCGCTAAACAGTTGCTGCAATACAAGTCAAAAAGTGATTGAGGTTTTTCTTCTAACTTTAACCAGTCAGGAATATAATTCTCTTCTGCTTCTTCTGTCTCTTCTTGCTGCTGTCTCTTTTCTTCAAATTTTTCAGATATGAATCCACTAAAATAACTTCTTACATGAACATCGTTTATTCTTGCTTCATTCTCAAATGTTCTAAAGTAATTCTTAAGTTCCTCTCTAAACTTATACATCGGCAACATATAGCCAACATTAGCATTTGTACAATATTCCTTATACATAGAATATGCCTGCTTAAGTGTAACACCATCATCTTTCTTAAACTGTAAGAAATTTTCTTCCACAAAGTTAAAGAAAGGATCAGTTGTATACATCATCGACAAAGGAACATATGTGTCATAAAAATGTTTACCTAATTGTTCATACACATCTAAACAATGCTTTGCAATAGCGCCTCTTTGAAATATAATTGCCTTCATCAATTTGTTGTACTTTGCATTTGCCAGCTTATTACCTGTAGGAACGACATCTATTACTCTTCGTATAAGACCAGACTTTGCATCTGTAATCTTAACTGGTTTATTAGATGCCATAAATAAGAAGCACTTTGGAACTATAGAATATTCAGACTTAAACTTCTCATTAACAATAATCTGCTCATGAGATATAATACTGTTAAGTAAACTGTTATCCTCTATTTTACTTAAATCTCCATCGTGCTGTATAGCTATAAGAGGGTTGTCTTTAAATGGTGAAGTAGAAAATCCAGAGTTTGATGAAGTCAATGCTTTTGCATCGAATGCCACGTAATATCCTTCAAACAAAGACTGAATAATATTCAACACAGTAGATTTACCAGAACCTGCTTCTCCATAAAACACAAGAAATTTTTGAATTGCCTTCGCGTCCCCAGTAATTATTGAACCGATTGCCCACTCTATCTTTTCTTTTTCATCAGGAGAATATAATGTTCCAACTAATTCATCCCAAGCTGAATGATCACCATCTTCAAGACTGTAATCTAGTTTTCTAGAAATATAATTTTCTTTAGTAACATTATTGTTTGCAAATGTTATGCTTGTATCAAGTTCTTTGCTGTTATCTGAAACTTTTGAAATAAATCTTTTAAACGCATCCCAGCTACCCGTGTTATATGCTTCTAAAGTTTTTATACTTATGTTACTATCGGGATGCTGTTTTCTTATTTCGTCTGCCTTGGCTTTTAATTCGTTGTCTACTAATGGAACAATATCATACTCATCTGTTGACCACAGACCAGTTGACTCGTTCCAAACAGCATAGAACGACTTGCCACGGACCATCAAATCTTTACTATGGCAAACTCTGAAGCTTGGATACACTTCATACTGAAAATATCCATTCTTCTTAGATTGCTTTACTTCAATATTGAAAAAATCCATAATGTTACGTCCTTACCATTCTTTATTTGCTTCACTAATTTTTAGCAAAAATCCCATTCCCAAAAATTTTCTATTTAAATTAATATATTAAAATTTTTTTCTCACACAATTAATATATAGTGGGAAAAATGGGAAAATGGGACAGATTTTGCCTTTTTTAGGCCATTTTTGCCTGATTTTACTAAAAATTCTCGTCGAGCCAACTTTGCATCTGATACCACACTTCTGTAGTTTTCCATCTTTTTTGGGATTTGGGATGATTTTGGTTAGGCCTAAAAAGGGCTCCATCACCGTCATTTCCATAATTTCGTCCCAGGAAAATATCCAAGCGTGAATCAACATACTCGTCGTCAAAATTCCAATTTGTTTCCATTTCAAGATGAAGATTCTCAATCATCTTCCAGAATATAATTCCGGCATAATTGACTTCTCCATCCCAAAGCAATTCTTCACCAACACGGATTGACAGACCTACCATCATCTCCAAGACGGTACATGGCTGTTCATTCAATCCTGTGTAATATCCATAATGGTCACGTAACATTAAACCGTCCGAAGCCCTGTTAGCATCGTTCTTAATAGTCCAAGTGAACTCACGACTTCCCAGAGCTCGGAACAGTTCTAAATATCCTTTCTCGCCATCTACTTTGTCCATCAACCAGTTTAAATATCCATCGCTTATGCGACTAATCATACGAGTTCATTAAACGCGTCATGCTCTACTGTGACCATATACATCATTCGCATCTGGTCATTAGCAATATAAATGGCTTCGTCTAAGTCCTCTGTATCATTGAGATTGAACTCACCGATTTCGTTCATAATATCAACTGGAGAATCTGTTTCGTCGTCAACAAGAACTCCATCAGCTTCATGATAGGATATAAATCTCTTATCATAGTCCATCTCATTCTCATTCCAGATCTCTTCCGAGATTAGATATGGTTTCTTTTTCCGGCCTTTCTTCTTCTGAGAAGACTGAGGACTATTATCACTACTGCTGCCAATAGATTTATAATCAACAACAACTCTGTCAGACTCCTCCGGCCTATAAATTCCCGAAACTTTTTCATAAGATGTTTCTTCGGTTTCGACTTTGTCATCACCTTTTTCTTTATTGCTGCTTTCATCTGTAGGTTCCTCCTTCTTTAAGGGAATATCATTGTACTTCTTGTGATAGTACTCGGCTCTTTCATTAGCCGCTTCCATGTTTTCTTTTTCGTAATATCTCTTAGTAACATACCAAGCAACACCGCCACCTGCTGCCGCTCCTAATATCATACCAGAGATAAATAACAGAACTCTTTTTCCTTCCATATTGTCCTCCTATATAAAATGGTGTCCGTCAAACATGTCGTATGATTCGAACAGTCATTTTTCTCCTAAATCCACTTTGTCAATAATCGGTCCGTCTACATTGAAGTCAAGTAATATACATTGCTCGTACTCGTAGTTGCCTTCCTGATTAATAATCTCTCTATTGCGTAACTCGTACGTACCAAAGTTTACATGGCTGTCAATGTTCGGATTCTCTGGATCAAATATCCATCCAACAACCTGTCCGGCCTTTGTCTTAGGCAGACCAAGCATTTCATAGACATCGTTCAAGAACAAATATCCATTAATTTCAAGTAACTGATTAGCATAAGACTGCTGACAGTTCAAGAAATGAATATTATCATCCCAGTCAGGCCTGTAATGCATTGCATCTTTCCATCTGAACTGAGTTGATGTGCAATCGAAGAACTTAGCATAGTCAGAAGGATCCGGCTCATCTACAACGTAAATATCTTTCTTTGTAGTAGTTGTTGTTCCATCATCATGCATCTCAGTAACTTCAACCGTTTCTTTTTTCGCTCCAGTTCGAAATCGTTCATCTGCTTCTTTCCCAAGTTCGTTAATAACGTTCTTACGATATTTCTTGAAAGCTCCGTCAATTGCAGTATAAGCTGCTGACAATCCAACTACTGTTTCTGTAAGTTTCTCAACTTTGTTTTCCATAACTGCATGCTCGCCAATGAAACAAGCTGCTGAACCTGCTGCAAATATCACAGGAACTGCTACCTGTCTTGCAACTCCGCCGATAGTTAAAGCATACGCCTTAATTGTATCAGTCTTAATATCTTTACTGTTAGCATAATCTTCATTGAGTTCTGCTGCCGTAGTAATCATCTCCATGTTGTTTTTATGCTCTTCAATAATATCTTTGCATTTGAGAGTAGCTTTTACAGTAGTTCCTAAAGCTGCTGCCCCACATACAAAACCACCGACGAGTAATATTTTGTCTTTTCTTTTCCAAACAAACTTAGCTACGCTGCCACTGTTTGTTGCTAAAGCTGTAATGAAACTCATTACTATTGTCCTCCTTTTATTAAGCTTTTTAAATTGTTAAGTTCATTATAAGTAGAACTTTCACGAAATCCGCATTTGTCAGTCCAAATATCCAGATCACGTTCAAGTCTTTCCAATGATTCTAAGATTTCAGTTTTCTTTGCCCTAACACAAATATCTTCTGAACGAAGCTCGTCCAAAGGATCTTTGTCTATCTTGTTACTTTCTGGCAGAAGCATTGTATAATTATCAACACTTGCAAAATATTTGAGTGTTCCAGCTTTCCATCCCCAACCTTTCCTGGAAACAAATACAGATATCTTTTCTTTAGGCTCAACCCTTTCTGGGTATTGCTTTAAAATATCAAAAAGAGTTTCCTCATATAAATTCGTGTTATGAAGTATACAATCTGCCATTAAAGACACAAGTTTATTACGAAACTCGTCATCTTCTTTGAAATGAATTATCATCTTCCTGTAATATATCTCCCTTCTTCGTCATAGTCGTAAATAGTAGCCTGACGAACATCAGGTTTATCATTTACTGGCTTCTGACCTTTCTTTTTCATAGAATAATATACAGCCATTACCTGAGCATCACCCATTCTAGCTACTTTTTCAGTCCATCTAGGCCCAGGATACATCTTAAGGATATAGTTCCTCATCTCACTAACATTCATAAATATCTTTCCTCCTTATAAGGGTTCAATTCTCGGCATTCTTAATACTACGCCGTTTCCAACTTTGTCATAACGAGCTCTTGAAAGATCACTCCAGCCCCACTGATTGTCTGTAAATTCCCTGACATTAGTGAAGACTTTCTCTCCGATGACTTCTTCAATTGCATCATACATGTCAGATACAGATGTTAAACCATACTGTTCTTCTTTCTGCCTAAGAATATAAAGTACATCATCAGCTTCCGGTCTTGAAAGAGCAATTTCCTGATAAGCATAACCAGAAGTTCCAGAGCGTCTTACTCTTTCTTCTTCTCTCTTTTCGTTCAAATTAATTACTCTTGAGGATTTTAACCCCCCGGAATAAATTCCAGAATAATTTACTTTGCCTCCGCTTCTTCTGCCTGAAGATGTTTGCCCGAATAATATCATGTCAATACCATTACAAACAATGTCTGAAATAGTATTCTTTACCGCAGGAAGTATTACATCCCAAAGTACATACTCTTTAACATTCGTAATATCTTCTGCAAATAAGTTAGAAGCAAACTTAGCCATCTTAGTTTTCTTTATAGTTCTTCCTTCAGGAATATCTACGGTCTTTTCAACCGGATCCTTACTTCTCTGTATTCTCGACGCATTCGAATTCCCCGGATATCTGTTCAGATCCATCTTCGTCCTCCTTAAACTTATTAACCAAACCTTTTATTAACACTGCTGCTCCAAATGCTGTTAAGCCACCTGCAAGAACCATTCCTTCAAATAACAATGTACAGCCTGCTCCATCTCTAAAACCGGTTCTGTAACCAGTGTATTTAGCAAGTTTAATGTAATCTTCGATAGCCCCAGCAGATATCAATTGAATAACTTTCTTACTTTCATCCATAATGATGTCCTCCTTACAAAAAGAGAAAGGAGTTGCTTTTTATAAGCTTCTCCAATCTCTTTAAACCAATATTTAATTTTTAAATTACTTAGTAGATTCTTCTACAGAATCGCTTTCCTCGTCGAAAAAGTCATCTTCGAGATCATCCTCGTCAGCTTTTGCAGCGTTCTTTGCACCAACCTTTTTCTTGATGAACTTTACCAAGAAGAAGATGCCTATTCCGATTCCTCCGAATACTCCGAATACACCAAGTATAGCAAATATTAATATTGCTATACCTAAAGGCGAGAGCTTTTCGGATACCTTATCGGCTATTACATCCTTTGCTTCTTCCATAATGTTCTCCACAACTTCTGGAGCTGCATCTGCAAACTGCTCGGGCATTTCCTCTGCGATGCTTTCAACTACGTTGTTCATTGTTTCTTCCATATTTTTATCCTCCTATATATTTTTTAATTAATATGGTTTCATATAAAAATTGTTTTTAATGCGACTAGAAATATCTTTCACGATAATTCATAATCGGTGGAACATTGTAACCTATCTTTAAAGCAGGCTTTCCGTCTGCAGTATGATAGTCTGTAAAGTCTACATATACCGGATAACCTTCACGCCATCCATTCTGATCTCCGAAGTAATCCTGATGCTTCAATAAAGGACCATCTCCAATCTTGAAACAACAATTTTCATTCAGAATATCCATCCATTCGTCAATACTTACGTACATTCCAGAATGAAGTTGTAAGTTAAGTTCCAAAGCGGCGTCCTTAATAGCCTCACGAGTGCTTAAGAACTCCTGCTTAGTGATACTGTCAACAAACCAGATAATATCCGATTTAGGTTGTACAGTCTCTTCTTCAGATTCCTTCGGTTTAAATATCTTTTCTTTCTTAACCTCTTCGGTTAATTCTTTTTCTTTGTCTTCTCCTAATACTTTTCTAGCTCGTTCACGATACAAACGAAGAGTTTCAATAGAAACTTCGGCAAGAGCAGTAGCTGCTGCCAATCTTTTCGTATTAATATCATAAGACTTAACTAGACACACGACAGCTCCGGCTCCAGTAATAGCTACTGGAATATAAAGAGGCAGAATATTCTTCAAATAAGCCCCCACTTTGGCTTTTCCTCTGTATCTCGGATCTGAATTAATCTCTGCCACAATATCACTGGCTCTAAAAGAAGCAATTCCAGTTCCTGCAACTGTAACAACTCCTAAAAATATCCCTGAACCAAGCAATATTAATGGCGTTTTCCTGTCAACGAACGCTGCTGATTCGTTAACTGTACTAATAATGCTCATAAATATCTTTCCTCCTTAGTAAAAGAACTTGTGATTGATGTGATTTCTGTACGATTTCACCACTTTAGTAACACATTTTTCAATTCCGTCCTCGCCAGTCTCGACAATACTTGAAATATCTTTAACAGATGTACCATAATCAACGCCAAGACGTGAGAAATTTACATACAAAACGTCTTTTTCATCATCAATTTTACAATTAACAGACGCGTTTGCTATAGACTTAAGTCTATTGTAAACTTCTTTGCAGAAATTTTTAAGATTTTCATCCATACATAGGCCTCCTTCCTTTAATTTTGCTGTATTCGAAAAGCAAAAGGAGCTGTTTAAATATCAAACATACTCCTTCTCCTTTTGAATCATCATTTAGTGATTACTTCTTTGCAAATATCCCTTAACAGACCTCCACCTTCGCCACTAAAAGGCATTACACCTTCAGTTTCAGCTTCGTAAATTGCACTAAATATTGCTTTCGTCTTTGCCATTTTGCTGTCTTCTGCTTTAGCATCAACAATTGCCTTAATAATAACCGGTACAGCTACCGAAGCTACTCCAATAAGTCCTCCTATTACTACTTTCTTGACATCAGATTTGCGTTGTGCTTTAGCTTCTTCAGCTTTACGCTCGCCTTCTTCCTTCTCATAAGAAAGTTTCTCTTTATCGAACTTCAATCTTTGCTCCTGAATATCTTTTTCAGCATCAATCTTAGCCTCTTCAACTGCAAGCTTTTGTTCCTGAAAGTTGCTTTCGTTATCATTTCTTTGTGTTTCAAGTTCGATTCTCTTCTGCTGAACTTCTTTTTCGAATTCAAGCTTCTCTTTTTCTAATTCAAGTCTTTTGGACTGAATATCTTTTTCAAGATCAACCTTGTTCTGTTCAACATCAAGTCTTCTTTCTTGAATATCTTTCTCGAACTCAACTTTCTTCTTTTCAAACTCAAGCTTTTCGTTGTCAAGTTTAAGACGTTTTTCTTGAATATCTTTTTCAAGATTGAACTTCTTATCTTCAACTTTCTTATCGTTCTCAAAGCGATCGTTATCTAATTTCTGTTTTGCATCCGCAACATCCTTGTCAGATTTAATCTTTTCTGACTTAAGTGAAATATCTTCAAGTACTGCACCAACCCTTATACTATTAATAAGCATATTATTGGCTGCATTGCCAACATCTGGATCAGTTGTCGTAAGCAATACATCATGTGCGGCCGAAGCCGAATCATTAATGTAACCTTTTAATACTTTCAAATTTTCATCCATTATAGATACCTCCTTAAAATATCTTTTAAATTAACGTTCTACATACAGATCGTTTTTACTGCGAAAAAGGAAAGGGCCTGTAAAAGCACCCTTTTTAATCCTATTTGTTATTTCCTGCTTAACTTTCCTAGAGCATAGGTCAGTATTGCAATAGGAAACGGAACTCTCCAATTTAAAACCTTTCCTACAACAAATATTACACCTATTGCCATAAGCAATAAGCCAAGGAACAAACAAATTAATCCTAAAATAAAAGCTATCATACAATTTCCCTCCTTTTAATTAAGCTTTTAACAACTCTTTACATCTGTCAAAGAAGAAATCCACAATTCCTTTTTCTCCTTCTCTCCATGCCTTCTTACCGGGTTTGTCTATAAATCCAACAATTGTTAATACAACTTTGGCTATAGCCAACAACGCGGCTAATACAAGCACAATAATTTTCCAAACTTTAAACATTATTTGTCCTCCTTCTCCAAATATCAAGATCATTATCATCTTTTCTATTAAAGGATTGCAATTTTTGCGAAACAAAGAAGAGAATGAGAGGGAATCGAACCCTCATACACTCTACTTTCATCGAGTGGTAGACCATCAATACTTCATTCTCTTCTATAAAGAACTTGTTTTTATTGCGAAATATCAAGCCTTAATGAGTCTGTTCTCGCTCTCGTAATGAGTAGTTGAAGCACTATGACCTATCTTATACCTGTAAACCTTCTTCTTATTGTGCATGAAGTAAGTTATAGAATATACCTCATATACAACTTTACCATGTTTAAGCTTAACTTTATCTCCTACTTTGAATAAAGGTTCGATATAGTCTTCAGATTTTGTAAGCCATTTCTCCATTCTCCAGAAAGCACCGGAAATATCTTCCAAATCCAAACTTATAAGATAGTTCCATTGCTTAGAACGCTCACTCCATTTGATTCTGCAGACAAAGAAATCTTTGTTTTTACTGTCGTTAGTTACTTTTACAACATCTCCGACTTTGAATTTAGGAGGTTCTTTAGCAATAGAAGGAATATTTTTTTCTTGTTTAAAAGGGATTAACAAATCTTCACATACACAGCGCCTAGATTTATCTGATGAAGATCCTAATACATACCAATAGCCTCTATAATAAGCAGGTTCATCACGCCAATACATTCTTTCTATAGTGTATGTCATTCTAAATATATCATTAACGACCTGAACTTCGTCGTCAACTTTAAATTTAGGTTCTGGTCTTTCAGGAATATCTTTTTCAGCCTCTTCACATTTTGTATTTTTCAGTATCTGATGTTGCCTGAAATCATGCATTATCTGGTCTAAAATATCCAGCTTAGAATTAACTGATTCTAAAGCTTCTGCAAGCTTATCTATCTTATCTTCGATTGCATGATTTGCTTTCTCAAGATTAATCTGATGGGATTTGATTGTATTTGCCGTTGATTGAATACAGTTAAGATTTGAAGTTAAAGCATCATATGCTGCTTTCTCAGCTTTTGCAAAGTCTTTAATCTTTTTTTCAATACCATCCAACTGAGGAATTACGATGTTAGGTTTCTTATTCTGATCAATTATCATCTTAATACTATCAGGAATCTTGAACTCTTCTTGTCTCATCATGCTTGGTCCGAACCAAGGCGAATCATCCTTATGAACTACAGTTTCTTTTTCCTCGAAATGAGGATGCTTGTCTACGAAATGAGGATGCCTAAAAAGAAATGGCTGACGTTCATCAGGTATTAAACAATTTTTACAAGGTTCTTCGTCAAATGATTTGCACAAATTTCTGCAATTATAGCAGCAAATATCTTCTGATTCAATGACTTTGGGCTGTCTCCTAGCCTTTACAAAATCATCATAAGTAGGCTTATTGCCTTTGTCACATTCATCCATAATCCAAGCAATGTCTTCTTCAGACATAGAGTCACTAGGTAAATTAGCCTTAATAAAAGCTGCAAATTTTTTCTTTAATTCATTGTCTATCATAACAAATATCCTCCAATCAATTACTTTTATGTTCAACTTTAACGGCATATTTTTCTTTCTGCCATTCTGCATAACCTGTACCCTGGCCATGCTCTTTCACTATCTTATCAATATTGTCTTCTTTATGCATTGCTTTGGAATAAGAGACTGAAACACCTTCTCTTTCTTTAGCAGTTCCAGCGCTTCCTTTCTTCTTACCCTGAACTTTAATTCTATCTCCGAAAATATCTCTTGCATCGAAGAATACACCAGACTTACTCATGTTTTCCGTTCTCCTTTCCAAGTTTATAGATCTTGCCTAAAAATCCAAAGCAATTAAGAATAATACCTATCCAAGCTAAAACAAAACACCAAGTAGGTGCACTAATTAACTTTAAAATAACCAAAAACAAAATTCCACTAATCATTCTTCTTTTCCTCCTTAAAGAAGTTTGCATCACCCATGAAGCCTGTAAGCCATTTACAGGAGCAACAAGGTTCTTCATTGCCATGCTTTTCTCTGTTAACACATCTGTCACAAATTACTTTGCCTTTGTCCATAAATATCGGACGTTCTTCAGGATTCGGTATTGCCATCTTCGTTTTCCTCCGTATTACTTAATTTTTTACATAAATTCCTGTAGCATCCTTCACAAATATCAAAACGAACATCTCCAAATTCAAAAATACTTGATGCATTAGACATTACTAAAGCATAAGCATTGCCTTCTATAGTCTTTTTGCAATAATCACATTTTGTAATTTTCATATTTTTCCTCCTTAATCATTATACTCATACAAAATATCCAACCATTTGCTTCTTTTTTCCATTACGTCCTTACAAGGCGTAGAAACCTTACTATTCTTAATAAATGGTTCAGCTCCACCTTCGCCATGTTTAAAGCACATAACAGAAGCTTCCCAGGATTCGTACTTATCGTAATATCCACGTAAGAGTTTGCATCCCCACTCAATATTTCCTTCCGGTGTATGAGCATCAATACCTTCTATTGCGGCATTTACACAGTTCTGATGAGACAACTGCATGTATCCGTAATATCTAGGACCTCCTTCAGCCCCTCCAAGAACCTTCTCATTACCAATATCTTCTCTGAATGAAGATTCTGTTTCAACAAGAGCTAACACCAGAGAATATGGAACGTCATACTTTTCAGCATAGTACTGCATCATGGTTTGCAGGGAAATATCCATAGAATCCAAATACTGGTAATTACCTATGTAATCAGCAAACTTATCGTCTTCATCCGGAATATCTTCTGCTGCTTCAATGAAGTCTATCATGTTGTTAGTCGCTTCATTAACAGCTTCAACGTCTTCTTTTAAATATCCCAGTTCTTGTTCTGATAATACAACCTTAGCGTTTTCGACAACTTCTTCTGGCATACTTTCGGAAATATCTTCCAAATACTTCTTGTCCTTACTCTTCTCAGCCCATTCCTCGATGCTTTCATCGTCCGTGTTGTTCTCTTCAGAAATATCGCTTAAATCGATTATCTCAATCTCGGAATCCATGATAGACTCGTTTGCCTCAATACTTCTTTCATACTCTGAGGACATCTTAATTGCTGATGTCACAAATAATACCATGAAGCCTACTGTTAAGACTCCAAAAACAATTACCATAAACATTTTTTTTCTCCTTTTCATCAACCAATTTTTAAAATAATTGTCATGTTCTAGTTTAATTGTTTATCATCTCCTTTCATCTTTGCCCCGCATTGCGGACAGTATTTATACAATGGAATACCACCTTCTGCCTCTTTATCGGCACATTCAAGGACAACGCAATGACACTCTGAACAATTCCAATTTCCAAGTTTGGGGTTATAGTCATATTGTACCCATTCCCAATGTCCTATCTTTTGTTCTTGCTCTAATAATCGCTTATAGTCTTTCAGCCATTCTGCAAGTTGTCTGTGTTCTGCTGCACATTCTCTACATTGCATACTTTCAAGACAGTTTTTATCAAACCATTCGTTCTGTTCCGCAACTTCCTCTTCGTGTTTAATTGCTTCATCAAGTGTCATTCTTCTACCTCACTTTCTTCCAATAAAAATACTCGCAGTGATTGTCGGTGTTTCACATTCAGTATCAATCTCATAAGTTATGTTCTCTTTAATAGCCTCAAATAAATCTTTTGTTAATGATTGTTTGAATAATGCTATAAATCCTGCATCATATGGTTGGTATGGTGGCAAAAATCTTCTTGACCGATACTCTTGAAATTGCATTGTCGTATGTGTTACAAACTTTGGCTTATTATATAAGTCATATAATTCCTGCATAGTAGGACTGTCCGTAATAATTCTACG
>Ga0247611_10004640_pt1 | contig 18868 bp, 17 predicted proteins | sample 177DNAGHGhighgp2_FD_192422 | JGI IMG/M metagenome (GOLD analysis project Ga0247611, IMG submission 192422) | Sheep rumen microbial communities from Palmerston North, Manawatu-Wanganui, New Zealand - 1770 DNA GHGhigh gp2 | ecosystem: Host-associated > Mammals > Digestive system > Stomach > Rumen... | reverse complement strand
TCACTTGTTGCGTTACGCTTCATTTTAGAATCGACCATATAGGTTCTGAACGCATCAAAAGGATTTTTCATATGACGAATTTCATCATATGATTTACCCAATCTCTTAAAAAGAGAATTTTCTCTTGAAACATTCATATCCAACATGTAGCGAGGACTATGCGTAACGGCAACGTCTTCCACGCAATCTTCAAACGAACGGTATTTAATTTCAAATGGGTTTTGCTTGCCGCAAAATACATGTATCCTACTGACATCTGGAATTCTTGTTGATTCCATAATGCTTCCACCCATTACCTTCCATGAATCATTTCGAGTGCTGAGTGTTTTGACTTCTATGCCCAAAGCTTGATTCTTGTTGATTCTTGCGACAATATCAGGAAATTTATGACTGCCAATATATTCGATATTCCAATCGGGAACCCCAACAAAATCTTTTGACTTGTCTAGAGCTTTGCATACCTCACCTTCAAAGATTTTCCAAAAATCGCCGCTAGCAAATCGAGATGAATCCCTCTGCAGCCGTTCTTTCGCACACGAGAGCAGATTATTGAAATTCTCCAACGTCCTTGGATCGCAGACCAGTTTTTCTCCAACGGAAATAGACATGTTTATTCCCCGAATAAATCATTCCAAAGAGATTCAAGTCTTTTCCCAATAGCGTATCCCAGCAGAGGCGGAACAGCATTTCCAATAACTTTATAAGCATCAGATGAATTGACTTTATTGGTTCCGTCGTTAAAGATGAATTCATAATCATCGGGAAAAGTTTGAATCCTTGCGCATTCACGAACACTCAGACGACGCTCTCGCAACCCTTTGGTCAATTCAGATGAAATCTTTCCGCCATGTTCTTCGCTCAACCGACGATATTCGATATTGCCATGATGTTCGCTTCGAATTGTCGGGCCAACACCGTCCATATTGATTTCGGAGCTGCCCTGCATTTTACCATAGTATTTCGCTTTTGAGTAAGCCATCTGTGCGGCATCTGAGCTTTCGTCAGGCTCTTTCAACCCAACGAAGGCCTCCTTGCAGGTAACGATTTTTTGAAGACCGTCTCCATGCGTCTTTATCGGGTACGGATAATACGGCGATTTTTCGGAGTTCTTTTCTATGTCGGCAAGAATTTTGGGATTTGCGTACTTTCTAGAAATGCCAATGAAAACAACACGCTCGCGACTTTGTGGAACGCCATATTCCCATGCCTTCAAGACCTGAGCATCAACAACGCAATACCCTTTGTCGATGTTGCGGAAGTCAGTTTCAATAATTTTCTTGGCGTCGCCTAATGAAACGAGACCTTTTACGTTTTCAGCGATAAAAACTTTTGGTTTGACGATTTCGATGACCTGTTTCATCCAAAGATACAGGGTTCCTCTAGATTCATTTTCAGCGTGTTCTTCGTTTACACCATTGTGACTTTTGGCTGAATCAAACCCAAGACGTTTTCCTGCAACCGAGAAATCCTGACAAGGGAAACCGCCTGTGACAACATCTATATTTTTAGGGAATTGGAATTCACCCGACTTACTCTTCTTGACTAGATCTACAATGGATTCTACTCTGTATATCCCTTCGATTTTCTTTCTGTTGCCGAAGAAGTGGTTCCACGCCTTTTGCGCACAGGGCAGGATGTCATTTGCGAAAACGGTCTGAAAACGATTCTTATTCAAGCGAACGAAATTTCGGTTGATATTTTCTTCAATCCAATCCGGATGGATTTTTTCGTTGACAGATTTCTTGAGAGTGGTAAAGCCTCCCTCAAGTCCAAGGTCGAGTCCTCCGCAGCCGGAGAACAGAGAAAGCACACGAAGTGCATTCTTGCCAGAAGCCATAACGCCTCGATGTTCCTACGGAACAGGTGAAATGTTCTGTTTTCACTTCTGTTCACGAAACATCGATGTGCTTCGACAAGAGAATGCCCAAATAGAACTCACCCCAATGAGGTGAGTCCCATTTGTCCAATTCCTGCTGCGTTAAAAATTTGGTCGTATTTTAAGGACGCAAGAACGGGAGCAAAAACGTTTGTCTTTGTTCCTACCCTCAATAATCGATAAAACAAAAAAAGCGTGGTATCGAATACCTGTTCGTCCTTAGGCAACGACCAAGAAGCCCTACGCAAAACAAGCAAACGACCCACGCCCTAATTCGGGTGTGCGTTGTAAGCCTTATTCTTATTGCGTAAAACTTTGGTCGTGTTTTAAGGACGCGAGAATAAGAGCAAATCACTCTAAAACCGGTCGCCCTTCACCTTGCAGTTCAGGGCTATGTCTATGAAAAATATACATAATTAGGAATGAAAAGAGATGCCGGGTCAAGCCCAGCAAGAGAATTCGCACAAGCACGAATGGCGATTTTCACCTGAAAACGCCATTTTTTCAAAAACTCCCTTGAAAAAGTGTATTCAAAAGCACAAAAGTGGGTTGAAAAAGTGCATTCAGGGGTTTTAGGGGGCGGAGCCCCTTAGGCGACCTTTGGACACTTGGCCTTTAGGCCTTAGTGTACATGGCCACCTTTAGGTGGTGGGGTAGCGGCCCTTCGACAGGCTCAAGGACCTTTGTCACTGGGACTGGCGATGGAAGCGAGGGGGACTCCTCCCCCTTTCATAATAAAAAGATTCTCACGTTACGCTCCCAAATGACTTGTTTCACGACAACATTTTTTATGCTTTTTCAGAAACATATTTCAGTCTACTTCCTACTTCCTACTTTTCTAAATGGCACGCTTCGCGTGCATTTAGTTCGGCTCGGACATGCTCGTTCAAGCAAGCTTGACTCGCGCGCCACTCGCCTTTTACTAAATTTACCCGCATGAAAAAATACCACTTGGCCACATACGGCTGCCAGATGAACGAGTACGACTCGGCGATGATTGCCCAGGAGCTCGACATGTGCGGTTGCGTCGAGACGAACAACCAGGAAGACGCCGACATCATCATCGTGAACACCTGCAGCGTGCGCGAAAAGGCCGAGGAAACCGCCATCGTCAACATCAGCAAGCTCAAGTACTTGCGAAAAAAGAATCCCGATGTGAAAGTCGTGGTATGCGGTTGCATGGCAAAGAACCGCGGGCCGGAACTGTTGAAGCGCCTTAAAAACGTGAACTACATCGTGGGACCGGACCAGTACCGAAAAATTCCAGAACTCTTGTTCGGCGACGCACACAGCCCGCTGCACCAGACGCGCCACAAGATGTTCATCGACGAAGACCTGAGCGAGAACTATCTCGGCGAATACGCCAAACTCCAGAACAACGTGAGCGCATTCGTCGCCATCCAGCGCGGTTGCAACAAACGTTGTAGCTACTGCATCGTGCCGTACCTCCGCGGTCCCGAAAAGTACCGCGACATGGATGACGTGCTGACCGAAGTCAAGCGAGCCGCCGACAAAGGCATTACCGAAGTAATGTTGCTCGGCCAGACGGTGAATGCATACAAAACGCCAAATGCGGACTTCACGACATTACTAACAAAGGTTTCCGAGATTGGAGGCATCAAGCGTATCCGCTTTACAAGTCCGCATCCGCGTCACTATACGAACGAACTCATCGATGTTCTTTTGAACAACCCGAAAGTTTGCCATTACGCGCACATCCCGCTCCAGAGCGGTTCCGACGCGATTCTCAAGAAGATGCGCCGTCAGCACAACATGGAACAGTACATGACGGTCATTGAGCAGCTGCGTAGCCGCGACCCGTATTACGCAATTTCGACAGACGTCATTTGCGGATTTGTCGGCGAAACTGCGGACGATTTCGAACAGACTATCAAGGCTTTTGAAGCTTGCCAGTTCGATACTGCCTACATGTTCATCTACAGCCCGCGCAAAGGAACGGAATCTTTCAAAGAGGTCGAAACGCTTACTGCCGAAGAAAAGCTCGCCCGCCACACGCGCTTGGTGGAACTGCAGAACGCGATTACTCTCAAGCGCAACCAGATGATGATGGGCCGCACCGAAGAAATTCTCGTCGAAGCAAGTTCCACCCGCGACGCCACTGAATTTGTCGGCAAGACGGACAACTTCAAGAAAGTCATCTTCAAGCCAGAAGTTGGCCGCATCATCAAGCCGGGCGATTACGTCAAGGTGAAAATCGACGATATCCGTGGCTGGACGCTCCGCGGCACTCTCGTGTAGAACACTTTCGTATAGAAAAAGCGCCAACCCCGCCCCCAGGTCTATTTACGTAACTTACGAAAATTCAACGACTTACACGTCTTTTCCCAGTCGTATTGTAAAAAATTTTGTATTATTGCACTAGAGGGTAATTAGAGGGCAATATGGCTAAATACTTTATTCAAAATTTGGTTATTACAGGCGCATTGTGCGCGTTTGCCACTACGGCATCCTTTGCAGAGGCAACCCCGACTCTTGCCACCGCCCAAAAGGCTTACGTGAGTGGTAAATGGAAAGAAGCGGCCGCCGCCTACGAACAGGTCTGCCCGACGCAGGCCGATTCCGCGCGTACCGAATGCTACCTTTGGAATATCCTCGCCCTCTCGCAAACAGGCGTCGCAGCCGATTTCAGCAAGGCTGGCAAGCGCCTCGACAGCCTTATCGACAAAACGAGCACGCAAAAGCCCATTTATGCCGACCTCATGATGACGAAGGCGCAATTCCAGATGTACCTCGGCCGCTATAACAAGGCCGCCGAATCGCTCATTCACGCAATTGAAACGTCCCAACCGCACCAGGTTACCGTACTGCAAAAAGTCTGTTCCGCCGTGCGTGAACGCACCCGCAACGAAGAACTGAACGAAGCCTGCAACAATCTCGGTAAGCCGAAAGTGGCTAAGCCAGCTAACACCAACGCAACCGAACAGGCCAAAGCGACAAGCGCAGAACAAAAGCCGCAAGTCGCCAATGCCCCTGCGGCATCAACCTCCCCCGCAGCAAACACATCGGCAAACGCTCCGGCAGCCCCCATAGCAGCAACTTCGGCAGCAACAACGACAACCGCCCCCAAGGCGCCAACACCGGTGGAGACAAAGTCTCTAGAACAAAGCACAGAAACTTCATCAGCATGGCAGCTGCAACTGGGGGCGTTCGGAGTCAAATCCAATGCCGATTTGCTTGTCAGCAATCTCAAAAAGAGAAACATCGCCTGCACAATTACAGAAAACACCCTCGAAAGTGGAAAAACGCTTTACATTGTGAGAACAGGTCCATTTGATACAAAAGAAAGCGCTGTAGATTACGGAGCAAAGAAACTCGCACCTCTGAATGTCGAGTTTAGACCCATGCCCTTAAAGCAGGCTCTGTAAGCAAATAAAATTATACTCAAAAAAATTTTTTACAGTTTTTCGCCCATAAATGGGCGTTTTTTGCTCTATACACCTACAAAAAAAAAGAAAAATGTGCTATATTTGTGTTACTCCCCCGCCGGGGTGGTGAAATTGGTAGACGCGCTGGACTCAAAATCCAGTACTCGCGAGAGTGTGAGGGTTCGATTCCCTCCCCCGGCACTAAACGTTTAAGAAAGAGATCAAAAAATGAGTAACATGTTCAAAATGCTTTCTGCTGTTTTATTCGCGGGTTCATTAGCGTTTGCTCAGTCTGATGACCTCTTCTCTGATGATTTCCAGGATGCCGCCACAGCGGATTCCATAGCTCATGCCAACGCCGAAGCGACCACGCAAGCCAACGAAGCTGCAGCACAAGCCGCCGGTATCGGAACAGCCAAAGCGACAAGCGGACAATGGGACGGTTTCAATTACGAAGACATGGGCCTTACCCAGTGGGAATACCAACAGGCTAAAGAACAAGGCGTGTCTCGCGAAAAGTTGACAAAGCTCGTCGAAATCGGTATCCGTCCGACAGAATATCTCCAGAAGCCGTGGAACAGACTCGGCGTGAGCGAAGAAGATTGGCTCAGCCAGCGTGCAGAAGGCATGGAAGATGCCGACATCGACCGTTCCTACCGTTACCACAGCGGAGACCAGAAGAGCGCTTACCTCTCTCTCTTGATTCCTTCTTACTATCAGTGGAAGACGCACGCCGTAGCGAAGGCCACGTTCATGGATGTCCTTGAAGTCGGCAGTATTGCGGTCACGATTGTTCTCAAGGTTCAAAACAAGAGCTACTGGTGGTACGGATTCCTCGGAATCGCTGCCGCTCACCTTTGGTCTTTTGCAGACGCTTTCATCAGCACCCAATGGGACAGCAATCCGGATGCAAACCGCTTCAGCTTCGGCGTTATTCCTACACCGGATAAGGGCGTTACAAGTTTCTTTAATGTCAAGTTCTAAGCAGCACAATGCAGCTAGAATTACTTAAAAGCAAAATTCATCGCGCAACAGTCACCGACGCAAACCTCAATTACGAGGGTTCCATTACTATCGCGCGCGATTTGATGGATGCGGCTAACATCCTCCCCTACGAAAAAGTCGGTGTTCTTGACGTCAATAACGGTTCCCGCCTTGATACCTACGTTATCGAAGGCAAGGCCGGTTCTGGCGTTATCTGCCTGAACGGCGCAGCGGCACGTTTGGTACAGCCGGGCGACCTGGTCATTATCGTGACTTACGCGACAATGTCCCCGGAAGAAGCCAAAACGTGGAAACCTACAGTCATCCGCGTCAACGGCAAAAACGAAATCATCGAAAAAATCTAGACACGGCACCTCAACTTTACTTTATGTTTCCCGGTAAGCCAACCGGGCTTTTTTTTGCAGTTTTCCCGGCATTTGGGCCTAGTTATCCAATTATGGCCATTACCACTCGAGTACAAGTTCCAATTTTCACAGTTCTAGAACATGATGTTTTTTCAAAAAAAATGTTTTCAGCACACTTTGAGACACTATAAATGTTGTATATTAAAGAAAACAAAAATAGAGGACACCAATGCCAGAAAACTTTATCATGCCAGCGATTATTGCTGTAGCCGTATTTTTTTTCATCATCGTCTTCACGATGTCTTATATCAAAGCAGCCCCTGACGAAGCCATCATCGTTTCCGGTATTCGTAAAGAACCTAAGATAATCATCGGCCGTGCCGGTTTCAGGATTCCGTTCTTCGAACGCGCCGACCACCTTTCACTGCAACTCATCCAGATTGACGTGAAAACGGGCAGTCCAGTCCCCACAAAAGACTACATCAACGTTTCTGTCGATGCCGTCGTGACCGCAAAGATTTCGGATAATCCAAACCGTCTCAAATCTTCGGCGCAGAACTTCTTGAACAAGAAACCCGAAGATATCCGAGCCATGATTGTCGATATTCTCGAAGGTAACATGCGTGAAATCGTCGGACGTATGCAGTTGGTCGATCTCGTGGGCGACCGCAAGCAAGTGTCAGAACTCGTGCTCGAAAACGCCATTCCGGACTTGGAAAAGCTCGGTATCGTAGTGCAGACATTCAACATCCAGAATTTTGAAGACGCAAATGGCGTGATTGAAAATCTCGGTGTCGATAAGACTTCCGCCATCCGCAAGGCTGCCGCCATTTCCAAGGCGAACGCCGAACGCGACATCAGCGTAGCGCAGTCGCAGGCCAAGAAAGAAGCCAACGACGCCGCCGTGGCTGCCGAACTCGAAATTGCCCAGAAGCAGAACGACCTCGCCGTGAAGAAGGCGAATCTGCAAAAGATTTCTGATACTGAAAAGGCCGTCGCCGATGCTGCCTACGAAATCCAGAAGCAAACCCAGCAAAAGGCAATTAACGTAGCCCAGGCCGAAGCCGAAGTCGCCAAGCAGGAAAAGGAAATTGAAATCCGCGAACGTATGGTCATGGTGACCGAAAAGGAACTTAAGGCCCAAATCGAAAAGAAAGCCGAAGCCGACCGCCAAGCCCAAATCCAGCGTTCCGAAGCAGAACTCTTCCAGCAGCAAAAGGACGCCGAAGCCGTCCGCTACAAGGAAGAACAACGCGCCAAGGCCATCAAGCAGATTGCAGAAGCCGAAAAGGAAAAAGCGTTCGCCGAAGCCGAAGCAACAAAGGCAAAAGCCTTAGCGGAAGCAGAAGCCACAAAGGCGAAAGGTCTCGCCGAAGCTGAAGCTATCAAGGCTCAGGGTCTCGCCGAAGCTGAAGCGCTCAACAAGAAGGCCGAAGCCATGAAACTTTATGGTGACGCCGCCCGCCAGGAAATGCAGCTCAAAACCATCGAAAAGTATTTCGAACAGATGCCACAAATTGCAGCCGCCATCGCAAAGCCAATGGAAAAAATCGGCAACATCACCATGTACGGAGAAGGCAACACGGCAAAACTCACGGGCGATATTACCAAGACGCTCACGCAAGTGACGAACGGTCTCACGGACTCGCTCGGCATCGATCTCCGCACGGTTCTCGGCTCCATGTTCGGCGCAAAGCTCGCCGGCGTCACGAAGGACAATTCAAAGGATGATGAAAAAAAAGAAAACTAGAAATTAGGTATATGTGACCTAAAACCCAACCTCCACCATGCGATTCCTGTTATTGACACTTGTCCTTGCTATGTTCGCTTTCGCGGAAACGCCTGCGAAAGCGGATTCCACAGCGCTCTCTGAAACCCTAGTCGCAGCGCAAGACACCGTTGTCGATACGATTTACGTTATCCAAGACGATGGTATTCCTTGGAATCGTGAGCACTTTGACCCCGAACGTCTCTTACGTCACGACACCTTCGACCCAGCCCTGAAAGTAGCCTACACCTACTCCGTGAGCTTTATCGGAGGATCGCTCGGTTCGTTCGCCCAGCAAAGTTTCATGGCTCATTTTGCATACGAGTTCACACCAAATCTGCACTTGTACGCAAACGTTGGGCTATGGATGCCACTATATTCAAATCTGCGTTTTGGAAACCGCATAGCGAGAGAAGACGTGAAGCAAGGAAACGTAGGCGTTCTCATTCCGGACATCGCGCTTGAATACAAACCCAACGACAAAGTGACGTTCAGAGTCATGTACGTCAACGAAAGGGATGCCTTCAGGGCTTACGGCCCCCATGATTATTTCTACGGGTCTTGTTCCCCGTGGAGAAATTCTATCTTTTGCAGGTGATGAATGTTCGGTCAAATCCAGCTTGCAAAAAGCTTCACCAAGCCTTGACTGTATTGACGCTGTTGCTTGTCGCCACAGCGTTTTCGAGTTGCAAAGAAGAGAAGCAGGCACCCGTCACTAAGCGCGAGGTTCGCCGCATCAAAGGCGAGGTGGAAGTACTGAACAGTTGCAGCATGAAGGGAGCCGCCGTCAAGATGCGGACATTCTTGCGCGACAATGGATTTGACGTTGTCCACATCGACAACGAACGCCTTCAAAATTACGACGAGACCATCATCGTGCTGAGGAATCCGGAATGGGAAGGTGCGAAGGCGCTTGCCGCAACATTAAAGACGAAAAACGTCCTTGTTCTCCTCAACAAGAACGCCACAGTCGATGCGGTTGTACATACCGGTAGAGATTTTCAACAAATAGTAGAACCCGATCAGGGAGAAAAAAATGACAGCAAATAACAACCAAGACATGACAGAAACCGTAAAGCTTGGTGCAGGAATCCTTTTCGAGCTACGCGCCCAAAACGTGCAGCTCATCGACCTCCGCGGAGTCAAGAACGAAGCGGACTACTTCCTCATCGCCACTTGCGAAAGCGAAGCCCAAATGCAGGCGATTCTGAACGAACTCACCAAGGAGTTCAAAGCCCGCAAGCTCCACTTTGTCGGCGTAGAATACAAAGAAGGAGTCCGTTGGGCTATCTTCGATGCAGGTCTTGACCTGATGGTTCACCTTTTCGAAGAAGAAAAGAGAAACGAAATTTCCTTTGAACGTTTGTACGCAGACGGAAAGATTATGAACCTCGACGAACAAGACTTCGTAGGCGACGCCGTCAAGAAGTCTGGAGACGACAATGAACTCATTTAATGCAGAAATCGCAAAGGCACTCGCCGCAACCGGAGCTTTTGCCGAAGATGCCGCATTGAAACTTATTTCCGTGCCGCCTGATACAAGCCACGGAAACTTCACCATCCCGTGTTTTTCGCTTGCAAAGACACTCCGCAAGGCGCCAAAGCTTATTGCCGAAGACCTCGCCGCTCAGGTGAAACTCCCTGCAGGTCTTTCGAAGGTCGAAGCGGTCAACGGTTACTTGAACTTTTTCATCGACCGCAACTACCTCGCCAAGAAAACGTTGGACGAAATCGCAGCCAAGGGATTGGAATACGGTCACGCCGCCCCGAACGGGAAAGTTGTCTGCATCGACTACAGCTCCCCGAACATCGGCAAGGAACTCGCCTTCCACCACCTGCGTTCCACAATGATTGGAAACTCGCTTTCCCGCATCTACAAGGCTGCCGGTTACAAAGTTGAACGCATAAACCACCTCGGCGACTGGGGCACCGCCTTCGGAAAGCTCATCGTGATGTATCTCCGTGAAAAGCTACCGACCGACGATGCCACTCTTGATGCACTCACCGTGAAGGAACTCAATATCCTTTACGCAAGTTTTTCCAAGGTTTCTAAAGAAGAACCCGGTCTCGAAGACGAAGCTCGCGCCGCATTCACAAAGCTTGAACAAGGTGATGCTTTCTATCGCAAGCTTTGGCTTGCATTCCGTGCGGCAACGCTCAAAGAACTCATGCGAATTTACGACATGATGGGAGTAGGCTTTGACCACTACACCGGCGAATCATTCTTCGAAGACAAGATTCCGGCAGTGCTCGACGAACTCCGCGAAAAGAACTTGATGGTTCGAAGCCAAGAACGCGACGTGGTGCTGCTCGATGAATTCGATTTGAATCCGTGCCTTATCCGCAAGAGCGACGGTTCAACGTTGTACGCAACACGCGACCTTGCCGCAGCCATCTACCGCAAGAAGGAATACAATTTTGACAAGTGCCTTTACGTGGTCGATTTAGGGCAAGCCCTCCACTTCAAGCAAGTTTTCCATGTGCTCAAGAAGATGGGGCGCGAATGGTACAAGGACATGTACCACATTCCGTTCGGCGTGATTTTACAGATGGTCGATGGCAAGTGGGAAAAGGGCAAGACCCGTACTGGTACCGCAAGCCTCTTGCGCGACGTGATTGAAGCCGCCCAGAAGAAGATTCTCGAATTCATCGACGAAAAGAATCCGGGACTCGAAAACAAGGAACTCATCGCACGCCAGATAGGCATCAGCGCCCTCACCTTCAACGACTTGAAGAACAGCCGCCTGAAAGATGTACGCTTTGACTGGGATGCCGTGATGAGCTTCGAAGGCGATACGGGTCCGTATGTGCAGAACGCCCACGTCCGCCTCTGTAGCATCATGCGCAAGGCAGGCTATACCGTGAACGTTGCTGACGTTGATTACTCTCAACTCACCGATGATGCCGCATACAACCTCATCAACTTGCTAGCGAAGAAGGGCGAAAAGATTCTTGGTGCCGTCAAGGACGATGAACCTAGCGTGCTCGCGCAATACGCACTCGAAATTGCCGAAGCCGCACACAAGTTCATCCACGAAGACCGCGTGCTAGGATCTGCCGAAGAAAAGTCTAGGCTCTTCCTTGTGCAATCCACGCAGATTGTGCTCGAGAACGTTCTCGACTTGCTCGGACTATTCCCCATCCGCCAGATGTAACTTAGACGAAAGAACGCGACTTCGTCGCTACAGACGAGAGACGAAAGTAAAAAAAGCAAGAACATTCATGTTCTTGCTTTTTTCGTAAATGCTAAACTAAAAACGCTCTCTCGTCTCTAGTCTCTCGTCTTTCGTCTAAACTAGTTACCGTTAATGCATCTAACAGAATAGCCGTTGTTCTTTGCGGTTGCCGGCACGAGCTGGCGAACCATCTGATCGCTCATGCGGCCCATGGCCCAAAGCCAGATTGTTTCGTTGCGGCCATTCTGAGCGCTCCAGAAACCAGCGTATTCGCCCATATCCTCATAGCGAATTGTTGATTTGCCAAGCACCTTACGATAACCAGATGAGAAAATAGTGAAACCATATTCATCGGTACCGCCGCCGCCCTGCCAGCCAGTCGTGGCTTTCATCTTGGTAGCAAAGTTTCCGCACTTGTCAACGCCATCGTAGCAACCAGTAAGGCCCTTGAGCATGTCGGACCATTCGCGGTCACGCGGCAAGTGCCATCCTTCCGGGCAAGCCTTGCGGGCGCCTTCCAGGTCGTACAAACGACCGCTACGGACGCAATAGGAATCCTTGTCTTCGTAGCACCAGGAATGCCCCGGAACATCGTAGTTCACGTTCTGGGCAAACCATTCGCGGCCTTCCACCTTGATGATTCGATAAACTTGTCCGTCACGCGGATCCGTAAAGGATGTTGACTTGTCGCGGATTTCAGCGCGGTGTTCCTGCTCGGCCTTGCGGAATTCCGAGAGCTGTTCGCGCTTGAACTTCTGACGACCTTCAAAATCGGCAACCCAAAGTTTCTGGGCCTGCGGATTAGTAAACTTTATACGTAAATCATGGACGTTGAACAAATCGTTACCGCAAGCCAAGTCCACGCCAGCGATATTGATAATCAACGTTTCATCACCAAATTGACGTGGCTTGTCGAAGTACGAAATCCACGCTTCCATGGTATTGCGGCAATTGTCATAAAAGCCCTTGCTTTCGACCATCTTTGCAGGAACCGTCATGTTACCTGCAACAGAAAAATCGAACTTGTCGTCAAGCACGCGGAACGATACAGGCAAAACACTCTTGTAATGAGTATATTCGCCAAAGCGAATGTTTCCATCAATCTTGGCAGCGGAGTATTCGCCCTGGCCTTCGGCATTGAATATGGCATCCCAGGTTTTGGGAGGAACCGCGAATACCTGTGCAACAGACATCATTAGCACAGAAGTAATCCCCAATTTGAACAATTTCATTCGCTCCATAGAATCATCCTTTTTTATTACTTTCTAGGAATGTTGTATTGTTAGTTATTATTTATCTACAATAATACAAAATATTTAAAAGTAAGATTTGGTGAAAAGTCCCATTTTTTTTAATATTGTACTATGTCTATGACTCGTTATATTCTTCAAATCCATTGTCCCGACCAAAAAGGGCTTATTGCAGGCACTACGCAAGTTCTTGCCAAAGCCGGAGCGAATATCATCGACCTCCAGCAGCATACAGCAAAAGATATCGAAACATTTTTTCTTCGTGCCGTATTCGACATCGAATCAGATGGCGTCCCTGAAGTCAGAAGACACCTCGAAACGATTGCCCCGCATTTGCAGTTGAACTGGAAGCTGTTCGACACCTCCAAGACGGAACGCGTCGCCATATTCGTCTCTAAAACAGACCATTGCCTTTACGACCTGCTTCTCAAGCACCGCGACGGAGACCTTCCCTGCGAATTCAGCTGCATCGTCGGCAACCACCCCGATCTTGGACCCGTGGGCGGAACCTTCGGCGTGCCGTTCTACTATGTGCCGTCCAACCCCGACAAGTCGATTCCCGAGAACCGCTTCCGCGAAATCATCGCCGAAACAAAAACCGATACCGTGGTCCTCGCCCGCTACATGCAGATTTTGAGCGAATCCTTCACCGAAGAATTCAAGTACCGCATCATCAACATCCACCATGGGTTCCTGCCAGCATTTAAAGGTGCGAAACCCTACCACCAGGCATGGCACAAGGGTGTAAAGATTATCGGTGCAACGGCTCACTTCGCTACCGAAGACCTCGACCAGGGCCCCATTATTTGCCAAGATATTCAACGCGTGCCAGAGACTGCGAGCATCGATGAACTCGTGGAGCTCGGCAAAGATATCGAAAAACGCACACTGTCGGCCGCCCTCAAACTGTGGCTGGAACACCGCGTTTTCGTCTATGCAGGCAGAACATTCATCCTCTAGGAGTAGAACATGTCCGAAGAAATAAAGAATGAAGTCCCCGCTCAAGAGCCGACCGCAGTGACCGGCAACGAAGTGAAGACCGAAGCTACAGCCGAAGTCAAACAGACAATTATCGAGCCCGATAATGATAAAGAAATCGTCAATCCTTTGACTGGCGAGGTAATTCGTCCCGCAAAACACAAAGAAGGGTCTTCGAACTCTCCTTACAAGCAGTTCAAGCCCGAAACGTTCGTCAACCCGATGACCGGCGAAGAAGAACAGACCACCATCGGTTCTCAGGTCATCGTCAAAAAAGACCGCGGACTGGCCTACTACGTCGGATTTGCATTGCTCGTTGTCCTCAGCATGGCATTCTTCTTCATGCCGGGAATCGCGATAACATTCGCCGTGAGCCGCATTGCTGCTTTGAACACAACTGCAGCATGGGTCTTTAGCGCCATCTTGAGCTTTATCGTCTGGCTTCTCTTCAAGATGAAAATCAAGGGATTCGAAAAATCGTTCCATTGGTATTTGGTGCTTTGCGTCATCTGCCTGGTCGCCATGTTCGCCATCCAGTTCATCACCGAATACAATATCATCTCTGAAGTTATCTCCCTCCTCATCGGAGCCAAAGCTTAGGACTTTTCAATGAATAATACAGATACTTTTGTACACTTTCTCGTCGAATCTGGAGCACTCAAGTTTGGCGACTTCATCACCAAGAGCGGTCGCGAAACGCCTTACTTTATCAACACCGGAGAGTTCCGCACAGGCGCCTCACTTTCAAAGCTCGCAGAATTCTATGCAGCTGCATTTATGAAGCACTTTAACGGCAAGGCGCAGAACCTCTATGGTCCGGCCTACAAGGGAATTCCTCTGTGCGCAGCGACAGCGATGAAGCTTTCGGACCTCTATGCCCAGAACCTTACGTTTACATACAACAGAAAAGAAGTTAAGGATCACGGCGAAGGCGGTTCCCTTGTCGGTTACAAGTATTCCGAAAAGACAAACGTCGTCATCATCGAAGACGTGATTACCGCAGGTACTTCCGTGAACGAGACAATGCAGGCGCTTTCGAAAATCGAAAACGCAAACGTCATCGGCCTCCTCATTTCTGTTGACCGCAAGGAAAAGCTTGAAAACGGCAAGTCCGCATTGCGGACGGTTCAGGACGAATACGGCATCGAAGCCCATTCCATCGTGAACATCAACGACATCATCGCGTTCCTCGAAAGCGAAGAAAACCGCAAGGCCATCAACGCCCCCGAAGGAATCCTTGACCGCGTCTATGCATACCGCGAAAAATGGGGCGCAGTCTAACTTTCGCCGTAAAATAAGTTATTGCAAATGATGTTCAAGAAGTCGATACTTTCCATCGGATTTGCAATCTGCATGCTCGTCGGGTGTGCAGATTCTTATCATTGGACAGCGAGCCATCCGCTTTACAGCAAAGCGCCCTATAGCGGTATTGCCGTAACCGGTCTCGAGAACGCATTTGTCATCACGCGGTCATCTTGGTTTGCCAAACGTTTGGAAATCGACAAGGACAGCATCCAGATTAAAGGAACGCTTCACTGCCGAAACACATTCGAAACCGAAATGCGCAAGTCTTACGGGAGTCTCCTGGTCCTTCCGGATTCGGTCAATGCGAATTCTCCCGAAGAAAGTCTAAAGCTCGACGAGCGCATTTTCATCAAGGGCCATATTCCCGAGCAAGGGGTATCCCTCAAGGATTCTGCTGGGAACGTTCCCCCCGTCATACTCATCTTGCACGAATTTATCATCGGCACGGACTTGAAGCGCGAGAATTTCTTTGACTACGCCCTTATCCACAACGAGAGCGGCGGCATCCGCAAACCGGACAATGTCAGCGCCATCTTTTCTTATACGCTTTGGGACAACTTGAAGCAGCGTCCGCTTTTCAGCGCCGTTGACGAAATCCAACAACCCATCACAACGTATAAGTTAAATAACTTGACAAATCTCATCCAGATTGCGGTCCAGAAGATCCACAAGAACCTTAATGCAGGAGTTTCGAAATGAAAAGACTCTTCGCTATTTTAATGGTTCTCGTTGCCTGGGCTAGTGCGTCCGAAGTTTACTTCGACTCGCGTTTTACCCTCTGGAAAGACGCCACCATCTTAATTTGGGCGTTGGACGGGAACTCCCCCGTCAACGCAAACGAGTTCTGCCTTTCGCTCCGCCGCAACAACACCGGCATCGGGGAACCCAAGTGCAGGCAACTCGGCGAATGGGAACGCGACTCCATTGCCACACGCTATGGTTCTTGGCTTTCGAACAACCTCGAAAAAGGCTTGCCGTCAAGCTACTTGCGTGTAAGACACCCCGGCATGGCAGCCAAGCTCCAGGCACTTGAGGACAACATCGTACTGTTCCTCGCACCGCAAGGGAAAAACATCCAAGTTGCCATTTTTGACGAAACGGCACAGGAACCCAAAGCCGCAGGCATCGTCAGGGCAAACAACGACAAAATCGCCCTCAGCGACGACATCGCCGCCACGTTCTTCGACAAGCGCACCAAGCGCCGCCTCACCAAAGAAGAACGCCTTAAACAGCAAACGGAACCCGATGACCTCTACAAAGAAGTGCCCCACTTAAAATTTTGGGCAGGCATGGGTATCGGTTACTCGCAGGCTCATTTTCCGCTCACACCGGACAACTGGACAAGCAGCCACACCAGGAGCCGCGTCAAAAACTACCGCATCACAAAAGACTCCGTGAGCCTATGGAATTTCATCGAAGATGACGACGCATTCCTGAGCATTTACGCAGGCCTCACCTGGCACGGATTTATCGGCGTCGAATTCATGTACCGCTATTCCAACCGCGACATGAAAACAGACAATTCCGATACAGTTTATAAGGAACTGGACCATTGGAATTTTGGACAGCACGACATCGGGCTCAACGTACTGTTCTCCATGACGTACCCAATCAATCCATGGCTATCCATCACGCCACTAGCTTTTATCGGGTTCCAATACACATTCTACAACGAAGATATCGAACACAAGAGCGACGTGAAGACGCCATCCAGAGCATACCAGTACCGCGTCAAGTTCGAAGACGTCTATAAGGGCGCCCTGCTTGGAGTCGGTGGGCAATTCGTCTTCAAGAAGCATTACGGCGTTGACCTCCGTATGGGACTTTCTAGCCGTGGCAGAGATCTCTACGAAGCGCCCTCTCCAGATGCAGGCGCCGCCGCCACGACCATCGGAAGATTCACCCTCGATTGCTTTATCAGCCTCGGGTTTGAATACCATTGGACGCTGTAACTAGTTACTAGTTATTAGTTACTAGTTATTAGGAAAAAAGTCATTCTTAACGAAGTGTTGCGAAGCATCCTCAGTAACTAGTAACTTGGAACTCTTAACTAAAAACTTCCTACTAGCATTTTTTCTATCTTTGCCACCACTATGAGTGAAGACATTAAAGAAGAAACGAAAGAAAGAGTCAATCCGTTTTTAACACCTGTCAAAATTATCGAGCCAAAGAACAAGCTCCCCGACTATACATTCGACATGCTTCCCGAAGAGCAGAAGGTAATTCTCCGGGAACACGGCTGGACCGAGCTCATGCCCGTTCAGCGCAAGTCCATTCCTTACATGCTTGCCGCCCGCGATATGCTCGTGCAATCGAAGACCGGGTCGGGAAAGACCGGTGCATACGCCCTCCCGCTTCTGCAGGTCATCGTCCGCGACCATCCGTATCCGCAGGCGCTTATCCTTGTGCCGACGCGAGAACTCTGCATCCAGGTGCAAGAAGAATTTGAAAAACTTTCGAAGGGCACCGGCATCAAGTCCGTCGCCATTTTTGGCGGCGTGAACTACGAACCGCAAATCAAGGCGCTCCGCGCAGGTGTCCACGTCATCGTCGCCACTCCGGGCCGCCTCATGGACCACATCCAGCGCGGCAATGTCGATTTGCTCTCCATCCGCGACCTCGTGCTTGACGAAGCCGACGAAATGCTCTCGATGGGATTCTACCCCGACATGCAGAAAATCCGCAAGTACTTGCCGAAGGCCATTTCTTGCACGATGTACAGCGCCACAATTCCGCAGACGGTCAAGAGCCTCGCCCGCGAATTTCAGCGCCCGAGCGCCGAATTCCTTTCACTCAGCTACGACAAGGTCATCGCAAACAACCTCGAACACCGCTACTACCTCTGCGACGTGATGGAAAAGGATTCCATGACCATCAAGGTTCTGGAATACTACAATCCCGAAAGTTGCATGATTTTCTGCAATTACAAGCGCGATGTGAGCTACCTGGAGCAAGTGCTTTCCGGTTATGGCTTTGAAGTCGGCGCTCTCAGCGGTGATGTGGCCCAGAGCCTCCGCGAAAAGACGCTCAATGCCTTCCGCGACAAGAAACTGAAGATTCTCATCTGCACGGACGTTGCCGCACGCGGCATCGACGTCGATCATGTGACGCATGTTCTCGTCTATGACCATCCTGCCGACCACGAAGTCTATGTGCATCGCAGCGGGCGTACCGCACGTGCTGGCCGTAGCGGCCTTTGCGTCTCGCTCATCACGCCCGTCGAAGAAATCGAACTCCGCCAGACCGCAGTCGATTTCGGCATCAACTTCATCAAGATGGACCCGCTGACAAACGAAGACATTGCGAAGAAGGTAAGCGAACGCACCCGAGTCCGCCTCGAAGAAGTCCGCAAGCACTTCGGTGGCCAGAAGGCAACGGAACGCATCAGCCGCATGCTCCCACTCGTGAAAGACCTTGCGAACGGCAGCACCGACGACCAGATGCTGCTCGCGTACCTGTTAGATAAATTTGCATGGAGGAAGTGATTTAGACGAAAGAACGCCTGCTGCGGCAGGCTATAGACGAAAGACGAGAGATATAATTTGGCGGCGCAGCCGCGATTATAAAACTTCCTACCGCCTACTTCTTACTTCTAACTTTTAAACCTCAAAGCGAGCAACGCGAGCGACCTCAGACCCCAAAGCGCGAAGCGCGAGCTCAAATCCCTAAAAATGGCTAAAATCAAAGTAAAATCCGCAAAAGAAATCGAATTGATCCGCGACGCAGGCGCACTCGCCGCCGAAACACTGATCCGTGCGGGCGAAATGTGCAAGCCCGGTG
>Ga0247611_10004639_pt1 | contig 18873 bp, 11 predicted proteins | sample 177DNAGHGhighgp2_FD_192422 | JGI IMG/M metagenome (GOLD analysis project Ga0247611, IMG submission 192422) | Sheep rumen microbial communities from Palmerston North, Manawatu-Wanganui, New Zealand - 1770 DNA GHGhigh gp2 | ecosystem: Host-associated > Mammals > Digestive system > Stomach > Rumen... | reverse complement strand
CTTACGCTATAGGCAGGCCTTTTCCGGGCTAATAGGACTGCCTTTAGGCTGGAAAAGGTTTGGGTTTAGCCTAGAAAGGCTTTGACTATAGCCCGGAAGAGCTTTGGTATTGTAAAACAAGGAGTCAAGGAGCCAGGAAGACAAGGAGCCAAGGAGAAAAAACGAACAAAAGCTATCGTCTTGACTACTTGTCTCCTTGACTCCCTGACTCCCTAATTTCTAGATTGCTCAAAAAGTTGAACAAGATTTTGTAAGAATAATTCTAAGAAATATTAGTACTTGAAGCTGGAACCGCCAAGGAACTCTCGCATGATGGAGGTGGGCGGAATCTCCTTGTCGGAAACGGGGATGAAGTAGTGGATGAACTTCAGCAGCCTGTGAGCCTCCGCATATTCCGGACAGTTCTTCGGTACGGAAGTGAGAATGATTTCTGCATGTGTGCGCAGCACGGCGAACTCAATGTTCAGGGCGGAGTTGAACATGGCATCGGCTGTTTCCTGGAACGGGAAGATCCACTTGTCCTCAGCCTCGCATACGTTCTTCCATTGGGCGATGGTCTCCTGTGCGGTGTAGGCTCCTTTGTTGTAGTCGCGGATGATGCGGCGGAGCAGGCGGTTGTCGCGCACGGGAATCCAGTTGTGGTCATCGAGAGAGATGCTGGTGAGGGCAGAGATATAGATTTTGAACTTCGTCCAGTCGGGAAGTTGCTTGGTCAGCAGCGGGTTCAGGGCATGGATGCCTTCGATGATCAGCACGGTGTCGCTGGCCATCTTCAGCTTCTTGCCGTTCCATTCGCGCTTACCCGTCACGAAGTTGTATTCAGGCACCTCCACGCGCTCGCCCTGCATGAGCTTGGTCAGGTGCTCCTCCAGCAGCTTGTAGTCCACGGTCTCGATATTATCGAAGTCGTAGTCGCCGTTGGGTAGCTTCGGCGTGTCCAGGCGATTGACGAAGTAGTCATCGGTGGAGAAGGAGAGCGGACGGAGTCCGCAGGCCAGTAACTGAATGCAGAGGCGTTTGGTGAACGTGGTCTTTCCCGAGCTCGACGGCCCCGTAATCAGGATGAGCCGGACGGGATTCTCCTCACGATGGAAGCGGCACTCTATCTCTTCGGCTATCTGTACGATTTTCTTCTCCTGCAGGGCTTCGCTCACCTGTATGAGTTCAGAGGCATGACCTTTCAGGATGGCCTTGTTCACGTCGCCGGCGTTGGAGAGTCGCATGATGATGTCCCAACGTGTTTTCTCTGCAAACATCTCGTAGGTCATGGGCATGTCGGCTTTCTCTGCCAGCTGCAGCGGATTATTCCAGTCGGGCACGCGCAGCAGCATGCCGTCGTGATAGGGCTCCAAAGCCCACACCGTCAGGTAGCCTGCCGAGGGAACAAGCGGCCCGTAGTAGTAGTCGGCGGTGTCGCCCAGCGTGTAGTAGTCGCTGTAGATTTGTCCACTTGTCTCCAGCAGTTTCACCTTGTCGGTGAAGCCGCGCTCAGCAAAGATGCGCACGGCCTCGTCGTTGGTGGCTTCGTGGCGGCGGAACGGCATGTCGAGGTTGATGATCTCCTGCATGCGCTCGCTGATGCGATGCACGTCATCATTGGTGAGGGGCTCGTTACCTTTCTTCTTGAAGTTACAATAGTATCCTCTGGAGATGGAGTGCTCGACGAAGAGCTTCGAGCCGGGGAAGACGTCCTGTGTGGCTTTGTAGAGCACGAAGCAGAGCGAACGCACATAAACCCGATGGCCGCTGCCTTCCCTTGCATCGAGAAATTCCACGTCTCTGTTCTGGTAAAGGCGGAACTTCAGTCCTTGGGAAGCGTTATTGACTTTTGCCGAAACAACGGGGTAGGGAAGTTGAATCTCATCGGCAAACTCCTGATAGACATCCAGTAGCGAGGTTCCTTCAGGGAAACTCTTCGTGATGCCATTGTTCTTGCAGCGAATCTGGAGCATAGTGGGTTTACGGTTTATGGTTTATAGTTGAGGAGTTCAATCGATTAAGTTTTGTGCAAAGGTACAAAAAAAGTAAAAAAGTAAAAAGTAAAATGTAAAAAAGATGAGAGATGAGGAATGAAAGATGAAGAAAAAATGTAACTTTGCAAAAGTAAAAGAGTAAAAAGTAAAAGATATGGCAGCAAGAGAATGGAAGAAAATAAAGGATTTCAAGGAAATCCTTTTTGAGGAGTATCACCACATAGCGAAAATCACCATCAACCGTCCGCGATACCGCAATGCGTTCACGCCGCTGACGACATGGGAACTGTCTCAGGCGTTCAACATATGTCGCGACCGCCTGGACCTCCGCGTGGTCATCCTGACGGGAGCCATGTCGGAGGTGCCGTTAGGGAAGAGCCTTTCGGATGTGAAGCATGCCTTCTGCTCGGGTGGCGACATGCATGTGAAGGGCCGTGGTGGCTATATCGACGGTGAGGGCGTTCCTCGCTTGAGCGTGCTCGACGTGCAGATGCAGATACGCCGGCTGCCCAAGCCCGTCATCGCCATGGTCAACGGCTATGCCATCGGCGGTGGCCATGTCTTGCATGTGATGTGCGACCTGACTATTGCCTCCGAGAATGCCGTCTTCGGACAGACTGGTCCGAAGGTAGGCTCCTTTGATGCCGGCTTCGGGTCTTCCTATCTCGCACGGATGGTCGGACAGAAGAAGGCACGCGAGATTTGGTTCCTCTGCCGGCAGTACACAGCGCAGGAGGCCGAGCGTATGGGCATGGTGAACAAGGTGGTGCCCATAGAGCAGTTGGAGGACGAGTGCGTGGCGTGGGCAGAGACGATGATGGAACGTTCACCGTTGGCGCTGCGAATGATCAAGGCGGGCCTGAATGCGGAACTCGACGGACAGGCCGGTATTCAGGAGCTGGCGGGTGATGCCACCATGCTTTACTATACGATGGACGAGGCCCAGGAGGGTGGAAAGGCTTTTTTGGAGAAGCGTAAGCCAGACTTTGAAAAGTATCCGAAGTTTCCATGAATTATGAACTGAGGGAGCGCTTGCTCCATTTCAAGCAGCCGGCAGGGACTTCGCGGGGCGTATATCGTACGCGCCATATCTGGCTTGTCATTCTGTCTGACGGTAAGCAGAAGGGCGTCGGCGAGTGTGCACCGTTGCCAGACCTGTCGTGCGATGCGCTGCCCGATGATGTTTATGAAAAGACATTGCGGCAGATGTGCGAACAGCTCTGTGCCACGGGGAAGATTCCCTATGAGGTCCTTCGTCCTTATCCGTCCATGCTTTTCGGTATGGAAACCGCCCTGTGGTCCCTATCTCCCTCATCTTTCATCCCTCATTCCTCCTCCCTCATCCTTCACGACACTCCTTTCACTTGTGGCAAGGAAGGCATCCCCATCAACGGGCTCGTCTGGATGGGAACCTTTGAAGAGATGTATGAGCGCATTCAGCAGAAACTGGATGCAGGCTTCCGTTGTGTGAAGTTGAAGATTGGTGCCATCGACTGGCAGCGGGAGATAGAGCTCATACAGTTTGTCCGCCAGCATTTCAGTAAGGAGCAGATAGAGTTGCGTGTGGATGCCAACGGGGGCTTTTCTCCCGAGGAGGCTATGGACAAACTACACCAGTTGGCGCAGTTTGACATCCATTCCATTGAGCAACCCATCCGTCAGCACCAATGGGAGGAGATGGCGCGTCTCTGTCGTGAGACCCCGCTCCCCATCGCCCTTGACGAGGAACTTATCGGTGTCAATGATCCACAGGAAAAGGCAGCCTTGCTCGACACCATCCGACCACAGTATATCATTCTGAAACCTTCCTTGCACGGAGGGATGTGCGGTAGCTGGGAGTGGATTCGTATGGCCCGTGAGCGTGGCATAGGCTCATGGATAACCTCTGCCTTGGAGAGCAATGTTGGACTATACGCTATTGCCCATTTCGCTGCCGCTGCCTACGAAGGCCTTTCTACGATGCCCTATCAGGGACTTGGCACGGGGCAGCTCTTCATCGACAACATTCCCATGCCCCTTGAGATTCGTGGTGAGCGGTTGTGGAAGGTTGTTCAGTAAGAACGTCCTTTATTGAAACTGCCCGAAATAGGAGGTGCAGGTCTGTTGCCACTCGCGTGCATCGCGAAGCTGTATCTGGAGTTTGTCGTTGACCTCCTGCCAGCGTCTGTCATCGATAAGGGGCTTTGCCTGCTGCCAGATGGCAACAAACTCTTTCACCTCGCACACACCTCTCCAGTATCGGTACTTCAGTTCTTCCCATAGCGTGCTGCCATTGGACAGGCGATAGTTCCAGGGCAGACGGTGGAACCAGAGCAGGTAGCGCACAGGACAGGTGAGCGGATTGTCATAGAGCGTTCGATAAGGTTCGCGATATTGCTCCGTGGCACCAGTTCCATGTGAGGTGCGGTCGAAGCCAATAGCCAGAGAGTCGGCCTTGTGGTAATAGACAGGACACCATTCCAAGGGATAGTCGGCCTTGAAACCGCCCGGATCGGGGCCGTAGTGATGATCGAACTTGAAGATGTGGTGCAGGCCCAAGGGCATCATATAGTCAACACAAGCCTCGCGGCTACGAAGCATCAGGTTAATTAGTTTAGAAGTTTGGGAGTGAACTGAAAACGTCTGCTGCAGCCATTCCTCTGCAATCTGTCGGGAGGAAAGGCCCGGATTCCATGCCAGTCTGCCAAAGGCATACCAGTTGGCTTGGGCAAAATGGTGGCCGCACCAGTTGACATCGTTGCCGATGTTTGCCACGCCTGCTATGCCCGTCAGCTTGGAGGGGGCAACAAAGTTGAAGAATTCCTTCCACATGGGAGCCAGGAAGACGAGGTGGTTGCCTTGTCCGAGATACTCTTGAGTAATCTGTAGTTCCGCCATTTGCGGCGTATGTTCCATCTGGTCGAAGATGGGAGCATAGGGTTCGCGTGGTTGGAAGTCCAAAGGTCCATTCTTCGACTGCAAGATAACGTTTGGCCGGAACAGCCCATCGCAGGGCTTGAACTCGCTGACAGCCTGTTTGACACGGTCTTCCCCTTTGTGCTTGGCACCATAGACGAAGGAACGCCACATGACGATAGGCTTCTCCTCCGTCCTCCCACCTTTTGGGTAGGCTTTTACCAATGCGTCTGCCAGCATGTTGGCACCGTCGGCATGCGTGCGGCCATAGTCGAAAGGACCGGGTTGCCCTTCGGAGTTGGCTTTCACCAGGAAGCCGCCGAAGTCAGGAATCAGTTGGAATATCTCCTTTGCCTTCTCCTGCCACCAGCGTATAACCTTCGGGTTTAGCGGGTCGGCTGTTGACACTTCTCCCAGAGCCTTTGGCGTTCCGAAGTTCACAGACAGATAGACCTTGATTCCCCATGGTCGCAGGATGTCAGCCACTTCCTTTACCTTATTTAGATATACGCGCGTGAGCATCTTTGGCGAGGCGTTCACATTGTTGAGCACCGTGCCGTTGATACCGATGGAGGCATTGGCCATGGCGTAGGCCTCTATCCGCTTGTGGTCAATGAGGAGCCGGTCATTCCAGAAGATGCTCTCTCCGGCATAGCCGCGCTCAATAGACCCGTCGAGGTTGTCCCAGTGGTTCAGGATGCGGAGGCGGAAATAGGGTGTTGAGGCTCCTCTCTCTCCGCGCAAAAGGGCAAAGGCGCCATAGAGCAGTCCGGCCTCTGTGGAGGCAGCGATATGGATGTCATCCTGAGAGCCCGTAATCTGGTAGCCGTCTGCAGCAATACCTGTAGGTTGGAGGGTGAGCATGACCTGCCGTCCTCCGTAGAATGTTCTCAGCACCTCGGATGCCTTGCACGCCGGTCCCGTGACCTTCGCATTGTTCAGACTGTCATAGCGTAGCCAGAGACGACTGCCGTCTTCGGCTTTGACGCCAAGGACGGACAGTAGCAGGCAGAGAAGGATGCCGCCTCGTAATAGTTCTTTCTTCATAGTGTTTTTGTCTGTTTGCATGCAAAAGTAACCTTTTTTTATTAAAAGAGGTGCAATGATGATGTTTATATTTATTATTTTGTTTAATTTTGCCCTTGTTATGAGTAAATGGTTTATATTGGTTCTTGCGTTCCTCAGCACCATGCCGACAATGGCTCGGGTGCGCCTTCCTCAGATGTTTCAGTCGGGAATGGTCATCCAGCGTGAAAAACCTATTCCCGTTTGGGGTTCGGCAGACAAGGGAGAGCGCGTAGAGGTGGTGTTCAGGAAGAAGACCTATACCGCTACGGCGGGAGATGACGGCCGTTGGCAAGTGCTGTTGCCCAAGCAGAAGGCGGGCGGTCCCTATACGCTGAACATCAATGACATCCAGATAGAAGATGTATTGGTGGGGGATGTGTGGCTCTGCTCTGGTCAGTCGAACATCGATTTGACCATTGAGCGTGTTTATCCGCAATACCCGAAAGAGATAGATGACTACAGTAATCCGCAGATACGACTCTTCCGCGTACAGACAGATGCCGATGCTCACGGACCAAAAAGCGACGTCAGGCCAACTTCATGGCACAAGGCCAATAAGAAGGAAGCATGGATTTTCTCTGCCGTCGGCTACTTCCTGGGACGGGAGATGTATGAGAAGACGGGTGTGCCGCAGGGCATCATCGTCAACAGTCTGGGAGGAAGCCCCATCCGGGCGTGGCTGCCGGCCGACTCCCTTCCCGAACGTTTCCCGGAGTCGTTTCATGAGTTGCAGTACTATCAGGATGACAGCATGGTGCAGGCTGTCGCGAATGCCGACCGGCAGGCGGCAGACCGGTGGAACAGACTGCTCGACCAGTCAGACCCTGGCATCAAGAACTTCGCTCATCCTGCCTATGATGACAGCCATTGGAAGCCCGTGAATCAGTATGAGAACCTGACGGGAAAGGATGAATTCATCGGTTCCTTCTGGTTAAGACAGCATCTGCAGGTAGATGCTGCCCATGCCGGACAGCCCGCCCGCTTGTTGGTTGGAGCGCTTTTTGACATGGACTACACCTATCTGAACGGACAGGAGGTGGGGCGCACCTATTATCAGTATCCGCCCCGTCGCTATGATGTTCCTGCCGGACTACTCCATGAGGGCGACAATGTGCTGGCCATCCGCTTCGTTACCAAGGAGGGTAATCCTCACTTCATCCCGGAGAAACCCTATAAGCTTATTTTTGCTGATGGAACGGAACACTTGATTGGAGAGCAATGGCTTGCTCATGAGGGTGTGGAGATGCCCCGCTGCCCACGGTCGGGCATGAACATCCAGCATGTTCCTTCCACGCTCTATAATGCCATGCTCTATCCGTTGGCTCCCTATGCACTTTCCGGCATGGTGTGGTATCAGGGGGAGACCGACACCGATGCCCCAGCTCTCTATGAGCCGATGCTGACCACGCTGGTTAGTGGATGGCGACAGTTGTGGAATGACCCAGAACTACCCTTTGTCGTGGCACAGCTGGCTAACTTTGAAGACCCTACCAAGAAACCTGGTGACACAGGCTGGCCACAGGTGCGTGAGGCACAGCGGCATGTGGCAGACAGTCTTCCAAAAACAGAACTCGCCGTGCTCATAGACCTTGGTGAGCGTGTGGACATCCATCCGCTCCGCAAGTGGGAGGTGGCACAGCGGGTGGCACGCTGCTTTGACCACATGCTGTGGAACAGAAAACTCTCCCTGTCTCCCAAGGTGAAGGATGCTTGGGTGGAAGGTAGCAAGGTATTCCTTACTTCCGACCAACCTTTGGCAGAGAAGAACGCATTGTATGAATTTGAGGTGGCAGCGGCCGACGGTCGTTTTATGGATGCCCAGGCAACCCTATTGGAAGGGCGCATTGTCATACAGTCTCCCTTCAGCCATCCTGTTGTTGTTAGGTATGCATGGAAAAACAATCCTGCCAAAGCGAATGTCTTTGGCAGGAACGAACTTCCCATGTCACCTTTCCGGCTCCGCCTTCGTTAGCAGAGCGGGAAAGGCTCTGGTATTAAATCTTTGTGACTTTCAGATTGGTGACAGTGCTCTTGAACTTTCCCGCTCTTTGGAGGGGGAAGAAGAGCGTCTGCACATACTTCATGCGTGCCGTAGAGGTATAGACGGTAGGCATGAAGGGCGTGTCGAGTTTATAGTCAATCTTGTCATTGGGTACGACGGAATATACGTCGCGTGTGCCAAGGGTCTCCACATGGCGGCCGTTCACGAAGAGACGCGTCTCCTTGTTGGTTCCCTCAATGGCCATGCTCACACGACCCGTTGAGGGGAGTGTATAGCGGAAGGTGTTCAGATAGCCGTCGCGACTGAAGCCCAGGTGTCCGGTCTTGGGATCGGAGAGATAGAATGTGGCATAAGGGCTCTCTGTGAAGACGGTGCCTGTCTCCTCTGCTGCGCAGTCGATGTCGAAGGACACACGGTAGTCAAAGCCCGCGTCTGTTATCGGATGAGGGAAGAAGGATGACAGTTGAAAGTCGAGGGGAGCGTTAGGAGTAACCTGTGTCAGGGTCAGCTCTTCTTTGGGCAGCCGTCCCAGCTCATTCACGCCTGGTGCTTCACTCAGCAATTGTCGGCGGGCATCGAAGTCGGCATAGGATAGGGCGGTGAGCTTTCCCGTCCAACACTTCACGGCGATGGTCTGCATGGCAGGTATCACGCGGTGGTGGATATCCTTTACAGTGATACCGTTGCCAGGATGGTCGTTCCACACGGCAAACATGCCACCTTCAATCTGCGGATCCTGTTCCTCAAACTGCTTGTTGCCCATGATGGCTGGTGTCCAGTTCTCGTAGAGTTGCTGACAGTTCAGGTAGTCGTGGTAGTAACCTGCGGCAGGCACGATATAGACCTGGCCGTCGGGGATGGAAACCAGCTGATAGCCGAGCTGTTTCATGGAGTCTGGCTGTGCGAAGCCGTTGTACCAGCAGTTCATGAGTACTCCTTCATGACGCACAGGTGTCTCGCCCTTGGCATGGGTGAGGGCTCCCCAGAGCATGGGCTGCTTGCCGTAGCTCTCAACGAGTGCCAGATAGTGGTCGGTGAACGTACGGAACTGTTCCACCACCTCTTTCTTCGCATTGGAGTATTCATCTGTACCGATATTTACGCGTGGGCCGCGGAAGACGGGATTCTTGCCGGAGAGATACTCCTTGAACAGTCCGTCCATAAAGCTATAGACCTCTGGGTTGGAGAGGTCGAAGTGGTCCATGCCATACTCCTTGGAGCCCAGCGACGGACGGTAGTGGGTGAAGGCCAGTGAATGGGCTGGAGCGTCAATCTCAGGGATAATCTCCACATGGTAGGCCTCGGCGAGTTTCTGCAACTCGATGTATTCCGTCTTGGTGTAGCTGCCATCGCGTGCAGTCAGTCCAGGGTAGGTGTCGCACTCCAGGCGGAAGGCCGCCTGTGTCTTCGACCAGTCGCCTTCATAGTATTTCGGGAAGCCGTTGTCGTTGAGGTGCAGCTGCAGGGTGTTCATCTTGTAGTATGCCATGACCTTCACCAGCTCCCGGAGGTAGGATATGGGGATGTATTTGCGTCCTACGTCAAGCATGAAGCCACGCATCCGGTATTGGGGGATGTCAACGATTTCGCCGCGCGAAAGCGTCAGGGGCGCAGTAGCACTTTCCACCATCTGCAGGAGTGTGCGGGTAGCCCAGAAAGCACCCTTCTGTGCGGGAGCCTCCACGCTGATGATGTCGCCTATCTTGATGCGGTAGCCTTCGATAGGCATGGTGTCCAGTTTCTTTGATGTGAGGACAATGTCACCCGTGCGTGCCTTGCCCGATGCTGTTGTCATGGGCTTTCCTGTCAGCAGGGTATAGTCGCGGGCAAGCGCCTCGGCAACAGGTTTCAGACTTGCTGACTTCACGATGATACGTCCGCTGAGTAGGGTGCTGCCTGAAACACCTTCCCATGAGGTAATCTCCGGAACAGTAAAGGGTTTCTCGTTAGGTTGTGCATAAACCATGCCTGTCACGCAGAGCATGATGATGAATAGAAATTGTTTCATAATAGATTGGTTTTGTTTTTGCAAAGTTACGAAAAGTCGAGTGCAGAACAAAATAAACTGGTTTATTTTTTATGCTGAGACGTACTAACTTCGCGTTTTTATCGCAAAGATACGAAAAAACGAAGGAAATGAAAAGAAAAATCTTTTTTTTCTTTATTTCTGAATGAAAGTAACTTCGGCAAAGCCAATGTTACGAAAAAGTTTAGAGTTTGAGGTTTCGGGTTTAGAGTTTTTTTGTATTTTTGCAAAAGAATTATTGCAGTCAACGAAGTTAAGGGTAGAAAATGACGTTAGAGGAATTTCTTGCAGAATGGCGGAACGGAGATGAGCGCCTGCTTGTCCATACCAGTGGCTCGACGGGAAAGCCGAAGCCGCTTTGGGTGGAGAAACAGCGTATGGAGGCCAGCGCCCGGATGACCTGCGACTTCCTTGGCCTGCAGGAGGGTGATAGCGCCTTGCTATGTCTGCCCCTTGACTATATTGCTGGCAAGATGGTGGTGGTGCGAAGTCAGGTTCGCAACCTTCAGCTCATTGCCGTGGAGCCCACAGGACACCCTCTCTCTACTCTTTCCGCTTCCAACTTCCCTCTCTCCTTTGCCGCCATGGTTCCCATGCAGGTATGGAACTCCCTGCAGGTTCCAGAAGAACGGGAACGGCTACGCCAGATCCGTCACCTGATTATCGGTGGAGGAGCCGTTGACGAGCAGTTGGCAGAGACCTTGAAGGATTTCCCCCACGCTGTGTGGAGTACCTATGGCATGACGGAGACCCTGTCGCACATCGCCATGCGTCGCCTCAGTGGTCCTGACCGTAGCGACTGGTACACGCCGATGGTGGGTGTGGAGGTTTCGTTATCGGAGGATGGCTGTTTGATGATTCGTGCACCGCATGTTTGCGACGAAGTGCTCATCACCAATGATATCGCGGAGATCAAGGAGACAAGGAACCAAAGAGACGAGGAACCAAGGAGGGTAGGGTTCCGTATCTTAGGCCGCCGTGACAATGTTATCTGTACGGGTGGCATGAAGGTGCAGGCAGAGGTAGTGGAGCGTAAGCTTTTTCCACTCATTGCGGAGCCTTTCCTGATTACTAAGCGTAGGGATGAGAAGTTCGGCGAGATAGTAGTTTTGCTGTTGGAGCGTGAGAAGCTCTCTGCGCAGGAGACGGAAAAATACAAGGCACTCTGTGCGAGTGCCTTGCAGAAATATGAATGTCCGCGTCTCATCCTCTGTGTCAACAAACTTCCCCAGACAGCTACAGGAAAGCCTGCCCGTGCAGAGGCGGAGCGATTAGCGAACGGCTAATCTCATTTCTTGTCTTTTACTTTTTGATAGCCTTTACTCCCGTCTTCGTTGGCTTCACAGGCTTGATAGTGCCGTCGGCATTGAACTCCATACGGTCGATGCATACCTCACGATGGAAACCGGGGCCGCTGTTCCTGTCAATGAAATGCTTGTTGATGCGATGGTACACGACATACCACTCATCGGTACCTGGAATCTGGAGTACGCTGTTGTGAGCTGTTCCATAGATTTCCTGTGCGGGGTCTTGGATGAGGATAACAGGCTCTGCCGCTACTTCTATCGGCCCGAGCGGCTCTCGGCTGGTGCCATAAGCCACATGATAGTTAGGCGACCCCGTATCATCTACCGACCAGAGGAAATAGTACAGTCCGTTGCGCTTGAAGACATAGGGAGCTTCGCGGTAGGCATAATCCTGTAAGGAGCCGCCGCGCGGTGTCATGAGCTTGACCGTCTCCTCCTTGATGGAGAGCATGTCATCGTTCAATTCTGCGCCAGCCATGTAGCCGTTACCCCAGAAGAGATAGCTCTTGTGGGTGTCGGGATCGGTGAATACATCCACGTCAATCTGCTGGCCGTTCTTCTGTCCTGCCGGCCGCTTGTCCACAATGGGGTGACCGATGTCGGTGAAGGGACCTGCCGGATGGTCTGCCACGGCAACGCCGATGGCTTTACCGTGTCCCGTCTCTCCACTGTAGTAGAAGAAATAACGGTATTTGCCGTTGATGAGTTTTTCCTCGATGGCAGGAGCCCAGGCGTTGCCGCTTGCCCATCGGGTGTCGCGTGGCAGGTTGAGGTTCATGCTCTCATACTTCCAGTGTACGAGGTCGTCAGAGGAGAAGCAAGTAAAATAGGAGCCTCCCCAGCCCGCCACGCCGTCTGTGGTGGAATAGATGTAGTAGCGTTCCGTAAGGTTGGAGTACATGACTTCCGGATCGGCGTGGAAGCCCATGAGGATAGGATTGCCGCTCCAGGTCTGTGCCTGTGTCTGCATGCAGAGCATCAGCAGTAAGGTTGTCAGAAATGATTTCATAAGTTTGATGTATGATGTTTGATGTGATTTATCCTTCCCGGATGAAGTCTAGTGCCTCAGCAATCTCCTGCTCTGTGGCGGTCTGATTGATACGGATGTCCCCAACCTCTCCCAGCAGGGTGAAGTTAACGATGCCGGCCGTGTTTTTCTTGTCGTGAAGCATCAGTCGGATCAGTTCCTCATAGTCATCACAGGTGATGGCCGGACGACCATAGTATTCGCGGATAAATTGTGTGGTCTGGCGCAGTTTGTCAGTGGGGAAGCCTGCCTTTATGGTACTCAGGTAAAGTTCTCCCACCAGTCCATAGGCCACGGCATAGCCATGCAATAGGGGTGAAGTATGAAGGAAGAACGACTCCAGGGCGTGGCCGATGGTGTGGCCGAGGTTCAAGGCCTTGCGCAGTCCCTTTTCATAGGGGTCTTCCCTGACGACGTGTTCTTTCACCAATACGGAGTCCTGCAACATCTCCTGCAGGCGACCCAGATGCTGTTCTGCCAGATTGTAGTTCAGCAGCTCTGCCCACATGCGTTGGTTGCTGATGAGACCATGCTTGAGCATCTCTGCATAGCCTGCCCGGATGTTCTCCGTGTCAAGGGTCTGAAGGAAAATGGTGTTGAGGATGACGAATTTTGCATCGTTGAAGACACCTATTTCATTCTTCAGTCCTCCGAAGTTGATGCCTGTCTTTCCTCCCACGCTGGCATCTACCATGGCAAGAAGTGTCGTGGGTATGTTGATGAAGTCAATGCCGCGCTTGAAAGTGGAGGCGGCGAAGCCTCCCAGGTCTGTCACCATGCCTCCTCCCAAGTTGATCAGGCAGGAATGGCGGGTAGCGCCGCCTTTCTGCAATTCCTCCCATACATGAGCCAGTGACTCCAGGTCTTTGTGGATGTCAGAAACAGGGATGGTGATGAGGCGCGCGTCTTTCAGACAGAAGAAGTCCTTGATGACGGGCCAGCAATGGTCGGCAGTATTTGTGTCTGTAAGCACGAAAAGACGGTCATGCTCACACTCTGATATAGCTGTTGTCAGTTCAGTTTGTAAGTTTCTTGAAAAAATAATTCTTTGCTCCATAAATCTTTTACCTTTTTGTCTTTTTGCCTTTTTATTTCTTGTATCCTTGTCTCCTTGACTCCTTGCCTCCCTGACAAATTATCCCGCTGCAAAGGTACGAATAAAGTTTTAAATACCTATCATCTTCTTATTAAATTAAACCTTTTTCTTTTTTCTACGTCATATGTCTGTATTTGCATAGAACGTCATCATTTTGTATGAAAAGAATAACTCTTTTATTCCTGCTGATCATGGTATCAGCAGTTCTTTTTGCCCAAGAACGGAAGATTTCGGGAGTGTTGATCGATAAAGAAAGCAAGGAGCCGGTGGAGCTGGCTACGTTGCAGTTGCTGAAGTCCGACAGCACCTATGTGGGCGGCACCGTGACCAATGAGAAAGGAGAATTTACGGTTCAGGCTCCGCAGAACGGGAAATATCTGCTTCGTATCACCAGCGTGGGATATGTGACCTCTGTCAAGCGCATAGAGATTGTGGAAGACCATGACCTGAATATGGGTAACGTGACGATTGTCACAGATGCCATCATGCTGAAGGAGGCTACTGTGACGGCACAAGCTCTGAAGGTTGTTGTGGTGGAAGATACCTTCGTTTACAACTCTGCCGCCTATCGCACGCCGGAAGGTTCCGTTGTAGAGGAACTGGTGCGCCGGCTTCCCGGTGCGCAGATTGATGATGACGGCAAGATTACCATCAATGGAAAGGAAGTGAAGAAGATTAAGGTGGATGGTCGTGAGTTCATGACCGGTGACACGCAGACCGCTTTGAGGAACCTGCCCACCAGCATCATTGACAAGATCAAGGTATATGACGAGAAGAGCGATCTTGCCCGCATCACCGGCATCGATGACGGCAATGAGCAGACAACGCTCGACTTCGGCATCAAGAAAGGCATGAACAAGGGAACGATGTCCAACGGTGACTTTGCCCTCGGCACGAAGGACCGCTATGCAGGCCGCATCATGGGAGCCTATATGAAGGATCGTGTGCGGGTGATGGCCATGGGCAATGCCAACAATGTAGGCAACACGGGCTTCGGTGGCGGACGCGGCGGGAACTTCGGACGTGGACGCAACGGCCTGAATAGTCATAAGATGGCAGGTGTGAATTTCAACTACGAGAACAAGGGGGTGTTGAAGATGGACGGCAGCGTGCGCTGGAACCATAACAATAGCGATGCCTTGTCCAAGACATCCTCGGAGAACTTCGTGTCCAGAACGGGTTCCTTTTCCAATCGTACGAACCAAAGCTACTCCCGCAGCAACTCATGGAACACTCAGATGAGGCTGGAGTGGACACCCGACACGATGACCACCATCACCTTCCGACCTACGTTCGGCTATTCCACCAACGACGGAAAGTCTTGGAGCAATTCCGCTTCCTTCAACGATGATCCCTATGCACACAATGTCTATGACCCGCTCTCTGCGGCAGGCATCGCAGCAATGGCTCTCGACTCATTGGTTGTCAACAGTCGTTTCAATCAGTCGATGAATGGCAGCGAAAGCAAGAATGTAGGCGGCATGCTACAGTGGAACCGCAAGCTCAACTCCATGGGACGCAACGTCACGCTGCGGGCCGATGCCAACTACAGCAACACCGACAATACCAGTTTCTCGGCCAACAATGTCCACCTCTATCAGGTGAGGAACATTCTCGGCGCAGACTCCACCTATCAGACAAACCGCTATAACCTTACTCCCTCCAAAAACTACAGCTATACCCTGCAGGCCACCTATAGCGAACCGCTCTGGCGCGCCACCTTCCTGCAGTTCAGCTACAAGTTCAACTATTCTTTCTCACGCAGCAACCGCTCCACCTACGACTTCTCCAACCTGGGAGAAACGTTCTTCAACGGCCTCATTCCTACCTATGGCGGTTGGACGGAATATCTGGAACGGCTTGCCATGCTCGGCCAACCATTCTACAGCTACTATGACAGCGACCTGAGCCGCTTCTCGGAGTACCAGAACTACACCCACGACATTGAGGTGATGTTCAGGATGATCCGTGAGAAGTTCAACCTCAGCACCGGCCTTCTGCTTCGTCCGCAGAAGTCACATTTCAAGCAGGACTACCAGGGACATAAGACCGACACCGTCCGTACGGTGACCAACTTTACACCGACCATGGACTTCCGCTACCGTTTCTCCAAGGTCAGCCAGCTCCGCTTCACCTATCGCGGCTCCACCTCGCAGCCGTCTATCACTCAGCTGCTCGATATCTACGATGACAGCGACCCGCTGAACATCTCGCGCGGTAACCCCGGACTGAAGCCGTCGTTCACCAACAACCTGAGCCTCTTCTACAACAACTTCATTCAGAGGCACCAGCGTTTCGTCATGGCCAATGTAAGGTTCTCCACCACCAGCAACAGCATCTCTTCGATGGTGACCTACAACGACTCTACGGGTGGACGCACCACACGGCCGGAGAACATCAACGGTAACTGGAACATCAACACTTCCTTTGTCTTCAACACATCCATAGATACCACGGGTGTGTGGAACGTGAACACCTCCACCGATTACAGCTTCAGTAACCATGTGGGCTATGTGAGCCTGAACCGCAACTCCTCGTCGCAGAAGAACTTCACCCGCACCCATACCGTCAGCGAGCGACTGGCCACCAGCGTTCGTCCGCAGTGGGGCGACTGGGATACCGAGTTCGAACTTGACGGTTCTGCCGTCTTCACCCATTCGCGCAACAAGCTACAGAGCCAGAGCAACCTCGACACTTGGCGCTTCGCCTATGGCGGCTCTATCCATGTGACGGCACCTTGGGGCACCAGCCTTTCTACGGACATGCACATGAACAGTCGTCGCGGCTACAACGACAAGTCGATGAACACCAACGAGCTGATATGGAACGCACAGATTGGGCAGGGCTTCCTCAAGAATAGGCTCCTCACCGTCACCCTGCAGTTCTATGACATCCTGCACAGGCAGAGCAACTTCAGCCGCACCATCAATGCCATGCAGCGTAGCGACACTGAGTATAACGCCATCAACTCCTATGCGATGCTTCATGTCATCTATCGCATCAACTTCTTCGGCGGTCGTGCCGCACGCGAAGGTCAGCGCGGCCCTGGCGACCGTGAGGGAGGACGCGGCCAGCGCGGCAACGGAGCTCCGTTCGGTCCTCCTCCCGGTGGCTTTGGTGGTCCTGGCCGATTCTGATGCAGTGTTGTTGAACAAAAAAAGAGCGTGCAACCGTTATGGTCGCACGCTCCTTTTTGTATAATTGGTTTGTTTTACTTTACCTCCTCGAAAACGACTCTAACTGACTATCAATGCATTAGCACCGGATGTTGCACACATGTCGCAAAAACGGAAATAACCATTGATAATCAATATGTTACAAACATCACTGCAAAGGTACAGATTTCTCCCCAAACAACCAAAAGAAAACACATAAAATATCACATTCTTGTTACATTATCTTGATTTTGGTTGGGTATAGAATGCTGAAATGGCAATGAAACGGTAAATGGAGAAAGACATGTCATATAGCACTTCTTATAATTGTTCCTGTTTTTCCATTGGAGTCATATCAATCCCTACTTCATTGCATATACATTTTATTTAAAAAGAACCTTGGGAGTTTACCAACGCTCCCAAGGATTTTTTTGAAGACCTTATTGTTTGATGAGGTTCCTTATATCGGGTATCAAACCGACAACATCTGTTACTACTGAAATTGCCCCAAAGGGTGTGGGAGCTGCAAGAAACTACACAACGTCCGCAATTAGGATTACTACATTAACAATAACATTCCACGCGAGGTGGATGGTCTTGGTAGAACTTGCCTTCTTATTAAAAAGGCAAATCTACACTCCGGATGTTTTGATTTTCACCATCATAATAAAGATTCTATTTTTAATAAGCATCACTTAAGTTTAACGTCATTGATCCGCTTTTTTGGACGAAGACTTTTTATGGCAGCAACCTACTCTCCCGATTTTTCAGTACCATTGGCGCAACTGTGTTTAACTTCTCTGTTCGGAATGGGAAGAGGTGGAACCACAGTGCTATAACCACCGATAGTCTTTAAAAGTTTCATGGATAGTTCCATGCGATTACATTTGCTTTTGTTTGTATTTGGGCGTTTGAGTTTTATTTGTTAATACATAATATGAAACTACCTCAATTTATAGAACATAACTATTGTTATTATTTCCATTGAATTAACCTACAATTTTCTTAATTATTCCAAGTCTGGAACGAATTTATCATTGAAGGTAACCTACGTTTTAGGCTACTATCGTGCATTTTCTTTCAGCATCTCTATCAATTTATAAATGCCTGTTGATGGATTCTGGAACTCATGCAATTCCTTTGCTCTTGCAACAGCAACAGTCGTGTTGTCGTTCAAGAAAGACTTTTGAGTGTCGGTGAAAGCTGACTTGGAGTAATTCTTCCACACTGGAGCACTTTTCTTCAACTCTTTAATGAGGGCGTCTGTTTCAATGGCAGCCTTTTGGTCTTTGGCATGAAGCAAAAACCATATTTCAAAACAAGGATTGCTAAGCAGCATTTCAGCGTTACATTTCTGCAATTTCTCATTGATGGCTTGCACGTCCATGTCGTACATGAGGAATGTGTGCACCTTATCCCATTGTGAGATTTTGAGTTCCTTTGTACGCTTCTCAACCAACGACGGAGTAATCTTTGTTCCTTCTATGTGCGAAACGATTCTAATAGGTGACTTGTACCACGTTTTCAAAAGATTGATATAGCATACCTCTGTCTCGCCCTCACAAATGACGAGAGCGATCTTTCGCATTCGCAAAGATGGAGACGGTTCTCTTTTGCTTGCCATAATCAATCTCCCAATAATTGTTTGATACTTGACACCGATGAATCAACATAAGGCACAGCGTCAAATCGTCCTTGTATATATCCCTTTTCGGCATCCATATTCTCACGGAAATCCTTGAAGTCGTATAATGAATACACCTCCGTTGCGCCTTGCTCCGACTTGTTGACAAAAACAATTTGGTCACGTCTCAGTCGTTTGACATCGATAAGGTTCGTGTTATGGGATGTAAACAATAACTGACTGCTTTCTGAAGCATGAATCAAGTCGAGTATGAAATCTGCCAGACGAGTGTGTAGTCCCATATCAAACTCATCCATCATAATGCTCTTCTTGTTCTTAACAACATCCAAGAGTCGTATCAGAATCTGGAACAGTTTTCTTGTACCGTTAGATTCTTCCATGTCCATGTCGAACATGATATCCTTTTGGTTGCGATGGAATGTCTTGAAGCGAAGCACATCCACCAGCTTGTACGATAGTTCCGTTTGTCCAGGCACAACCACAGGAGCCGGCATTTGCTCTTTCCTTGCTTCAATATCAGTAATATCCGTATCACAAATTTCAAGTGCTTTGAGTATCACCTTCTTGTAGGCATTGAAACTATCCAGCACCATCATATCGTTTACGTTCACAAGCCCGAGCAGGAATTGGTTCATGAAATAGCGATAAAGCTTTTGGGCAATTTCTCTGTTCATCGAAC
>Ga0247611_10004638_pt1 | contig 18874 bp, 25 predicted proteins | sample 177DNAGHGhighgp2_FD_192422 | JGI IMG/M metagenome (GOLD analysis project Ga0247611, IMG submission 192422) | Sheep rumen microbial communities from Palmerston North, Manawatu-Wanganui, New Zealand - 1770 DNA GHGhigh gp2 | ecosystem: Host-associated > Mammals > Digestive system > Stomach > Rumen... | reverse complement strand
TGATTGTGACGGTTATTGTTCTAGTGCGATTTTTCTAAATTATTTTAATAAATTATTTCCATCGTGGGTATAGAATAGAGTAGAATTTTTTATTCATTCAGGAAAATAGCATGGTTTATCTGATGTACTTCAGGAACAATTACATACTATTTTAGAAAAACAAATTAAATTGGTTATTTGCCCTGATTCAGCTAGTAACGATTATGAGGAGCATGCCCTGTTGAAATAGTATGGTATTGACGTGCTTATTCTTGACCACCATGAGGCAGCTCATGTGTCACAAGATGCTATAACTATTAATAATCAACTTTGTGCTTATCCTACTAAATCACTTTGTGGTGGAGCTATTGTATATAAATTTTGTTGTTATTTCAGTTCATTGATGGGACAACAAGAACCATTAGAATTACGAGATTTAACTGCACTTAGTTTAATTGGTGATATGATGTCACAGAAAGATATTGAGACTCATTATCTTACAACAGATGGATTAAAGCGCATTAATAATCCATTTTTTGTAGAAATGATGAATCGCCAAGAGCATCAGTTTGAAGGTGGTATCACACCTATTGGTGTAGCATTTTATATTGTACCATTTATTAATGCTATGACACGTTCTGGCACGATGGATGAAAAGACTTTATTGTTTTTAGCCATGTTAGAATGGCGAGCTCATGAAATGATATTGTCTACTAAACGGGGTTGTAAAGGACAATTTGAACCTCGTGTAGAGCAAGCGGCACGAACTTGTGTAAATGTAAAGAGCAGACAAAAACGAGCTTAGGATGCTAGTTTAGCTAATATTGAATCTCGCATTGAAGAAGATAATTTATTAGACAATAAGTTATTAGTAATTTGCGTAGATTATGAGGAAGTAGATAAAAACTTAGCTGGTTTAATTGCTAATCAATTAGCAGCAAAATATGCTAAACCTACTTTAATTCTTCGTAAATGTGTGCATGAAGATGGAAGCATTACTTGGGAAGGCTCTGGTCGAAATCCAGGTAAATCACGTTTAGAAAGTTTGCGTGAATTTATTTTAAAAACTGGATTAGCAGAATATGCCGAAGGTCATGCTAGCGCATTTGGTGTAGGTATTAAAGATGAAAATCTACAAGCATTTATTAGTAAGACTAATGAATTATTAAAAGATTTTGATTTCTCACCATGCTATACAGTAGATTTGGAATTAGATTATAATTTGCTTCAAGATTTAGATATATTCAATATTGCGTCTTATAATGATATTTGGGGTCAAGACTTGGATGAACCACTTCTTGCTATTAAAAATGTACCAGTCAAAAGCTCTACTTTATCTTTACTTGGTGCGAACCAAAAGACAGTAAGAATATCATTAGATGGCAAGAAAACAAATTTGTTAAAATTTAATGCTAGCGATGAGTTGCGGGCAGCACTAAACCCCAATGGTGGAATATTGTATGTAACTATCATTGGTAAGTGTAATTTAAATCATTATATGGGCAACGTTACGCCTCAAATATTTATTGAGGATATGGAGGTTACAAAAACTGTAAAGTGGGATTTCTGAGCCAGCTCCGGCCGCAGACACCAGCACATACCCTCCTCCCAAACAAAAAATGCTTTAGGGATTTTTTGAAGCAAATGATTGACAATAAATAAAATATATATTATAATAATTATATAAGAGGTAAAAAATATGTTAGATTATAGAGAAAGTATAAAAGTTTGTTCTAAAGCATTAGATATGATAAATGTAAAAGAATTTCTAATTCTTGGATAGGAACCATACGACATTATGAATGATATAGAAGATTATGTTGATAGAGTAGAGGATGAAACCACTTGTCAAGTAATAACTTATATGAAACAATATCCAGAGATATTTGGTAAGATACCAGAATTATTTAATTATATGACTGATGATGAATTTATAACATATTGTAAAGAGCGGTATCCAGAAGTTGAATGGGCATATGAAATTAGAGAAAGATATTGGGTTGCAAATGTGTAGTGATATTGTATTAACAAGAAAACAAGAAGAAGCATTAAAAATAGCCGTAGATAGATATAAATTGGGTATGCCATACACAGTTATTTCTGGTTATGCTGGTTCTGGTAAATCTACGTTAGTTAAGTTTATTATCTCTGCTTTAAACATTCCTGAAGAAGAAATCGCATATGTCGCATATACCGGTAAAGCCGCAAATGTATTAAAAAATAAAGGTTGTCCTAATGCCACAACTGCTCATAAGCTCTTATATAATGCTCGTCAAACAAAAAATGGTAATTATGTATTCACACCTAAAAAAGTATTAGATGATTTCTATAAACTAATTGTGGTAGATGAAGTTTCTATGTTGCCACAAGAATTATGGAACTTATTGCTTTCACACCATATTTATGTGTTAGCTATGGGAGACCCTGGACAGCTTTCTCCTCCAAGAGATGAAACTAATCCAGTCTTACAGGAGCCTCATATCTTCCTGGATGAAATTTTAAGACAAGCTTAGGACAGTGCGATTATTCGTCTATCTATGCATATTCGTGAAGGCAAGGACTTCCGCACATTCCCAACCACAAGTGGGCAAGTACGTATTATTCCACATAAATTTGCTTTTGAGGATGAAGATATAACACTCTTAGAAGCCAGTTAGATATTATGTGGAACTAATGCACAACGATTTGAATTAAATACTAAAGTAAGAAACTTATTAGGTCGTGGTCCTATTCCAGAAGAAAAAGATAAAATTATTGGACTTAAAAATCATTGGGATGATGTAAGTGATGAAGGCAATGCCTTAACTAATGGTGCTATTGGTCATATCGTACCAGGTAGACATTATATACAGGAATATCCTGGTCTTGCTAAATTTAAGGACTTCCAAACTACTGATATTCTATTTGCGGACTTTATTACAGATGATGGTGATACATTTCATGGTTTGCCCATTGATTACCAAGAGCTAACCACTAATCGTCCATCATTAACCGGTGCACAAGAATATACAATAGGTAGTTATAATAAAACAGTTAGTAATAAATTATTAGCCTATGGTTACTCAGCAAATCCATTATTAATTATTCCATATAGTTTTAATTATGGATATGCTATTACTACTTGGAAGGCGCAAGGTAGTGAATATCCCTATGTATTAGGATACGATTGCGGTTGGTTAAAAAAGAAAGACCCTCAAGAATATATTAAATATTTATACACGTTAGTTACTCGTGCAGAAAAAGCTGTAATATTAGTAGGAGATTAAAATGTTTACAGAAACTATAGATAGAATTATTAATGGGCTTTAGACATTAAAAACAGATTTAATGGTATTAGAAAATCGTATTACACAATTAGAAATGAAACAAAAGAAAGATGATGCTTTCTTTTCTGACCTGGAAAAACTTGTGACAGATAGAAACCGCACATATTGACAATATAGAAAAAATATGGTATAATATAATGTAAGAAAAAGTAAGGAGATTGTATTGTGGTAAATACATTCTTTGATATCCATTCACATACTGAATATTCAAATATTAGATTACTTGATTGTATTAACCATCCAAAAGATTTAATAAATAGAGCGATTGAATTAGGGCTAAGTGGTATAGCAATAACTGACCATGAGGCTCTATGTTCGCATATGATTGTAAATAAGTATGCAAAGGAAATACAAGAAAAGTATCCTGATTTTAGAATCGCATTAGGAAATGAGATTTATTTAACAAATGATAGGTCGCCCAAACAACAATATTATCATTTTATTTTGTTAGCACAAGATGAATTGGGATATAGGGCATTAAAAGAATTAAGTTCAATAGCTTGGTATAATTCATATTCAACAGGTAAAATGGTTCGTGTTCCAACGATTAAAGCAGATTTGGAACGCATAATGAAAGATTATAAAGGACATATCATCGCAACAACTGCATGTATGGGTGGAGAGTTATCTACATCATTATATAATTATAGAATGGCAGTTGAAGCAAATGATATTCCAACAGCACAAATATTTTATAATCAAGCATGTGATTTTGTTGAATGGTGTATAAAAGTTTTTGGTCAAGATAATTTTTATATAGAGTGCGCGCCATCACAAACAGTAACAGCAAAGAGCAATCAGATTCTTGTGAATCAGACATTATTAAAGTTAGCTCAATATTATGGATTAAAGTTAGTTACAGGTAGTGATGCACATTATTTAAAGAAAGAAGATAGATTTGTTCATAAAGCATATCTTAACTCCAAAGAAGGAGAACGTGAGGTAGATGAATTTTATGAATATGCATATCTTCAGAGCGCAGAAGAAGCACGAAATAATTTAAGAGCATCATTTGAAGATGATGACATAATTGACTGGATATTTAATAATTCATTAGAGATTAAAGATAAAATACAATTTTATAGTTTAGAGCATCATCAAAGTATTCCAGAAGTAGAAGTCATAGATTATCCAAGATATTTGGATATGAAAAAATATGGATTGGATGATGATTTTAATGAAAAATATCCTATCTTGTTTGATTTGTTTTGTAGTACAAATAAGCAAGAAAGATATTGGGTTAATCAATGTTTTGAATCATTAATTAAAAAAGGTATTGGGATGCAAGAAAAATATCTCGCACGTCTTGAAGAAGAAGCGCGAGTTAAGCGTGTTATCGGTGAGAAACTGGAAACTTGTATGTTTGCGTATCCTAATACATTACAGCATTACATTGATTTGTTTTGGCGTTGCGGTTCAACAGTAGGCGCAGGACGTGGCTCTGCATGTTCTGGTTTGAATCATTATCTATTGGGTATTACACAGCTTGACCCAATTGAATGGGATTTACCATTCTGGCGTTATTTGAATGATGAACGTGTTGAGTTAGGTGATATTGACTTAGACTTAGCGCCATCTAAACTTCCTAAGATTTTTAGTGAAATTAGAAAAGAACGTGGAGAATTAGGGTTGCTTCAGGTTTGTACTTTTGGCACGGAAGCAACAAAGGCAGCTATTGCAACAGCTTGTCGTGGTTATAGAAGTGAAGATTATCCAGAAGGAATTGATAATGGTGAAGCAAGATATATCGCATCGTTGGTTCCTACTGAGCGTGGTTTCCAGTGGTCAGTTAAAGATTTAACAGTTGGTGACCCTGATAAGGGACGTAAGCCACAAGAAACATTTATCACAGCTGTTAATAAATATCCGGGATTAATGGATATTATTAAGGGTATTGAAGGCATGGTGAGTCGTCGTGGTATTCATGCATCAGGTGTTATTTTCTTTGATGGTAATACATATGATAGTGCGGCAGTTATGAGAGCTCCAAATGGTAATCTAACAACTCAATGGGACCTTCATGACCAAGAAGCAGCCGGTAGTGTTAAATATGACTTCTTATTAACATCTGTCCAAGATATTATTATTAAGACAGTAAATCTATTACAACAGGATGGATTAATTGAGCCTGAGTTAAGTATTCGGGAAGTATATAATAAATATCTTGACCCAAATGTATTACCTCTTAAAGATGAAAGAATTTGGGATGCATTAGCAGAAGGTAAAGTCATCGGTTGTTTCCAGTTTGAAGGTGATGTTGGAAAGCAGGCAGCAAAAAAGATTCGTCCACATAATATGTTAGAAATGAGCGATGCTAATGGTCTGATGCGATTAATGACAAGTGGACCCGGCGAGGAACAGCCATTAGATAAGTATGTTCGTTTTAAGAATAATATTTCTCTATGGTATGATGAAATGTTAAGAGCAGGTTTGACTTAGGAAGAACAGAAAAATCTTGAACCATATTTCTTAACATCATATGGAGTTCCACCTAGCCAAGAGCAGTTGATGCGTATCTTAATGGATGAAAAACTGTGTGGTTTCTCACTTGGCGAAGCAAACGCGGCACGTAAAATTGTAGGTAAGAAACAAATGTCAAAGATTCCAGAACTTCATAAAAAAGTTTTGGAACGAGCAACAAGCCCATTATTAGGTCAATATATATGGAAATGTGGCATTGGTCCGCAGATGGGTTATAGTTTTAGTATTATTCATGCATTAGCATATTCATTTGTTGGAGTACAAACATTATATTTGGCAACTAATTTTAATCCAATATATTGGGATACAGCATATTTGATTGTAAATAGTGGGTCATTAGATATAGAACCAACAGATGAAGATGATGAAGATGATGATGTAAAGAAAGATGGTTCTAATTATACAAAGATGGCTAAAGCTATCGGTGCGGTAAGAAGTGCTGGTATCAAGGTTAGTTTGGCAGATATTAATAAATCTGGTTATGGGTTCGTGCCAGATGTAGAAAATAATGAAATTTTGTTTGGCTTAAAAGGAATGTTGAATGTGGGCGACGAAGTAGTTGAACAGATTATAGAAAATCGTCCATATGTATCTCCATTAGATTTTATCAATAAAGTCAATCCTAAAAAGAATACAATGATTTCATTAATTAAGGGTGGCGCGTTTGACCACATGTTGGATAGAAAAGTATGTATGGCTTGGTATCTTTGGCAAACGTGTGATAAGAAGAAACAGTTAAATCTTCAAAATATGAACACATTGATTAATTATGGATTGTTACCAGCCAATACAGAAGAAGAGAAACTCGCACGTAAAGTATATGAGTTTAATAAGTATTTAAAGAGTGTATGTAAAGGTATTGGAGTATATAACTTAACTGATGTAGCTATATCATTCTTGGAATCAAATGATTATATTGATTTAGTACAATATGATAATAATACAGGTAAGATGAGTATGAATACAAAAGCATGGGATAAAGTATATCAATCTCATATGAATGTATTTAGAAAATGGTTACAAGATAATCAACAAGAAGTTTTAACTACATTAAATAAAATATTATTTAAAGAAGAGTGGGATAAATACGCAAAGAATGGCTCCTTATCGGCATGGGAAATGGAAGTATTATGTTTCTATTATCATGAGCATGAATTATTAAATGTTGATAGACGTAGATATGGATTAAGTAATTTTGCCGAATTGCCAGAAGAACCGGTTGTAGAAAGAACCTTCTTCAAAGGTGGTAGGTCAATTAATTTGTTTGAAATTTCACGAATCTTTGGTACATGTATTGCGAAAAATAAAACAAAGAGTTCAGTTACATTATTAACAACAGATGGTGTTGTTGAAGTTAAGTTTGCGAGAAATTATTTTGCTTTGTTTGATAAACGTATTTCGGCACCTGGAGAAGATGGCAAGAATCATATTGTAGAAAATTCTTGGTTTAATAGAGGTAGTATGATTATTGTTCAAGGTATCCGGTCTGGTGATACGTTCATAGCAAAGAAATATGCGTCAACTCCAGGACATACATTATATCATATTGATTCAGTTAATGGATCAGAATTAGTAATTAGAACAACACGAGCGATGGGGACAGTAGAAGACGATGATTAAAGTAGTTGCGTTAATGGGTAAGGCTGGGAGTGGCAAAGATACGCTCCTAGCTGAGCTTATAAAGTTAGATAAGAATAAAGAATTTCAAAAAGTAATAAATTGTACCACACGACCTATTAGAGAGCATGAGGTAGATGGAATTAATTATCATTATTTAACCCATGAAGAATTTACAGAAAAAGTGTTAAGTGGTGATATGATAGAAGCTGCTGAATTTAATAATTGGTTTTATGGGACAATGTTATCAACATTAAACCCTGACAAGATTAATATTGGAGTATTTAATCCAACAGCAGTAGAGATTTTACAAGATGATAAGCGATTAAAAGTATTGGTGATTTATATTACTGCGCCTAATAAGGTGCGGCTGCTGCGCCAGTTAAATCGTGAAGAAGACCCAGATTGTTATGAAATTGTCCGTAGATTTAGAGCCGATGAAGAAGACTTTAATGATACTAGGATTCTAGACGGTATTCAACCGGCATTTGGAATTGAGAATGATGGACGACTAGAACTACCGCTTTTAGCAAATGTCATTAGACATGCTATTAACTGGGAATACTACGGCGGTGACGCCACGGACAAGATTGATTAATTAAGCTGTCGCAAAACACAAAATATATTGATACGCAAAAATTAAACTACAAGATTTTGTGTTGGAGGTTAGAAATGTATGTAATTAAACGTGATGGAACACAAGTTCCATTTAATCATGAAAAGATTATAAATGCTATTGATAGAGCTTTTATTGAAGTAGATGGATAGTTATATGAAAATGACACATCGTTTGAAATAGCATTAGAGATTGCTAAAACTGTAGAGCGCGCGCCCTATCGTATGACCGTAGAGGAGATTCAGGATTTAGTAGAGAAATATTTAATGCGCTCAGAGCGTCCTGATGTAGCAAAAGCTTATATCCGTTATAGATATAAGAAAGAAGTAGCTCGTGAGTTTAAGCATGATTTTATTGATGCTATTGGTGAAAAACTTGAAGCTCGTAATGTACAAAATCAAAATGCTAATATTGATGAACATTCATTTGGTGGTCGTATTGGTGAAGCATCTAGTGTTATGACAAAACGCTATGCCTTAGACTATATTATGTCTAGGAAGGCTAAAGAAAATCATTTAAATAATCGTATTTATATTCATGACTTGGATGCTTATGCAGTTGGTATGCACAATTGCCTATCTATTCCATTTGATAAGCTACTAGCTGAAGGATTTAACACACGCTAGACTGATGTGCGCCCAGCTAATTCAGTAAATACTGCTATGTAGTTAGTAGCTGTTATTTTCCAGCTTCAAAGTTTACAGCAGTTTGGTGGTGTAAGTGCTACCCATTTGGATTGGACTATGGTGCCATATGTTCGGAAATCATTTTATAAACATTTTAAAGATGGTATTCATTATGTAGAACAAAAAATTTATGATTGTACACCACCAGAAGGAGTAGAAATAACAGATATTCCAATTGATAGTGAATTTTATACAAATGCAGGGTGTCCAATGGCATATGATTATGCTATGGATATGACTGAGAGAGAAATTCATCAGGCTGTTGAAGGAATGTATCATAACTTAAATACGCTTCAAAGCCGTAGTGGTAATCAGTTACCATTTACTTCTATTAATTATGGAACTTGTACTTTGCCAGAAGGCAGATTAATAACAAAAGAATTGTTAGAAGTTTCCATTGAAGGTTTAGGCAGAGTACATAAAACATCTATTTTCCCATGTGGGATTTTTCAATGTATGAAAGGAGTTAACCGTGAACCTGGAGACCCTAATTACGATTTGTATAGACTCGCTTTAGAATCTACGTCCAGAAGACTGTACCCTAACTATGCCAATGTAGATTGGTCAGGTAACAGTGGCTACGATAGAAGCGACCCCAAGACTTACTTCTCAACAATGGGATGCCGCACAGTCAATGGGGCTGACATTAATGCCGAACCAGGAACTAACCCTTAGACTAAAGATGGACGTGGAAATATCTGCCCGGTAACTATTATTCTTCCTACTTTAGCTATGGAAGCAACAGAATCTACATTACTCGGTAAAGAAGGAGAGTTTAGTTTTTATGGCGATTCTGAAACAAGAATTAATAAATTTCTTGAATTATTAGACGAAGCTATCCATGATGCTAAAGATATGCTAATTGAACGTTTTAATTGGATTTGTTCACAATCCGCTGAATCAGCTAAGTTTATGTATGAGAATGGTACTATGCTAGGTTATCATCCAGAAGAAGGAATTAAAAGTGCATTAAAGCATGGTACTTTGGTTATTGGGCAACTTGGTCTTGCTGAAGCATTATAGATTTTAGTAGGATGTGACCATACAGAAGCAGCCGGCATGGAAGTTGCTAAACGTATTGAACAACTTTTTAAAACTCGTTGTGCGGAATTTAAACAAGCAGAACATTTAAATTTTGGTGTTTATTATACTCCTGCTGAAAATCTTTGCTATACTGCTATGAAGAAATTTAAAGAAAAGTATGGTGAGATTCCTAATGTAAGTGATAGAGAGTTCTTTACAAACTCTATTCATGTTCCAGTATGGAAAGAGATTAGCCCATTTGATAAGATTGATATTGAAAGTCAATTAACTGGTTATTCTAATGCTGGTTGTATTACATATGTAGAATTACCTTCTACTGTAACGAATAATCTTGATGCGTTAGAATAGATTGTTAATTATGCTATGGACCATGACATCCCATATTTCGCAGTAAATGTGCCTAATGATAAATGCCTTGATTGTGGATATGAAGGCGAGTTTAATGAAGCTTGTCCTGAATGTGGTAGTACTCATATTCAACAGTTAAGACGAGTTACTGGCTATTTAACTGGTGATTATAAGAAAGCGTTTAATCTTGGTAAGTAGGCTGAAACTGAAGCAAGAGTTAAACATGTGGGGAGATTAGAGTAATGCGAATATATGGAGATAAGATAAAAAAAGCTATATATAAATTACGAGAAGATATAACTGAACTTACTGATGAATATTTAGCTAAAATTTTTATCACAATTAAAACATATGTAAATCATTATGCTGATGCCCCAAATAAACGAGCCTTTTGGGATAATGGTTTAAATGCTATTTTAAATTTAATATATGAAGCATTAACAGAAGGATATACTTTAACTTCTAAAACAATTAATGAAACCTATGAAGAGGTTGAGCCTTTTGATGTTAAATCCATTAAAGATTTAACATATATTGAAGATGGAAAAACATTAGAAGAACGAATAAGAGCATATTGGGAAGAAGCTAAAATACGTTTAGATTAGCAACAAGACCCTGATTAGGTAAATAAATATTTATTACAAAGATATACAGTAATTTTAGATACAGAAGAAAAAGTAGTAGAATAGGCTGTAAAAAAGAATAAACGACCACAGCCTGAATCCGGATTATATACTATTTAGGTTATTGATGGTTGTGGTGGAGAATGTGAACATGATTGTTTAGATTTAAATGGAATATATCCAATTGATGAAGAAATTCCTTGGCCTCCTTATCACCCAAATTGTTCTGGTATTGGCTATTATGATATTACAGATAGCTATGATGAAGCCGAAGAAGCAGATTTAGATGAAACTGATGATGAAGATATTACAGAATCAGAGGAGGTAGAAGAATGAGTAAAGCGTGTAGGGAGGATGAAATAATGAGAATTATTACACATGGTGATCTACAAGAGCTAGGGCAAGTATATTGCAGTAAATGTCATTGCCTTTTTGGATATAATAGTGATGATTTACGTATACATAAATATAATAGTAATAGTCTATTACCTATATCAAATAGATTTAGATGGGCCGTAACTTGTCCTGAATGTGGTGAAATATATGAAGTATGCAGGAATGATTAAAAATGATGTAGCGGCAGCTCCTGGTGTTTGTGTAACTTTTTATACACAGGGCTGCCCACATCATTGTCCTGGCTGTCATAATCCAGAGACATGGGATTTTAATGGTGGTAAAGAGTTTACTCCTCAAACATTACAAGAAATAAAAGATGCTTTAGTGGCTAATGGTATTCATAGAAATTTTTGTATTATGGGCGGTGAACCTTTATGTAGAGAAAACTTGTTTTTAACCTGGGACCTTATTTGTGAAATTCATACGTTTGACCCAACTATCCGTATAGCAATATGGACCGGTTATACTTATGAAGAATTACTTGACAGAAATGAAAAAATATTGTAGAATATATTAGAAAGTATAGATATATTGGTTGATGGACCCTTTATATTAGCAGAACGAGATATTACACTCCCCATGCGCGGTTCTCGCAACCAAAGAATTATTGAGTTAAAGGAGATAAAAGGATGATTATTACAGTTTGCGGTAGTAGCCGTTTTAAGAAAGAAATTTTACAGGTAGCTCATGATTTAACTATTCAAGGTAATATCGTTCTTGCGCCTTTTGTATTTCATCATGCTGAAGAAGAAGAGCTTCCTCGTGAGGTTTTAATTCAGTTAGATAATCTTCATAAAGAGAAGATTGAAATGTCTGATGCTATTTTTGTAGTAAATATTAATAAGTATATTGGCGAAAGTACTTTTGGTGAAATTGATTGGGCACAGCGTAAAAAGAAGCAAGTTTATTTCTTAGAGCCTATGGAAGAAGAACAACCCGCAGAAGAGCAACCTGCCGAAGAAGCTCCGGTTGAAGAACCAACAGCAAAGGAGTAAGTTATGAGAATTTATTTAGCAGGACCAATTTTTTATTATGGAGACTATCTTCGTAATATTGAATGGGCTACAAAAATTCGTGAGAGATTTCCTGATGTATATCTTTATTCTCCAGTAGAGAATACAGATATAAATGGCGTTGAAGGTAAGAAAAAGTTCGGTGGCTCATAGGAGATTGCCAATGGTGACAATATTAGGTTGGATAATACTGATATTCTTATTGCTTGTATAGATGGTGATGTACTCCCCTCTGGCACCTGTGCTGAAATTGGAAAGTTCCACGAAAAAATTATGCGTGGGGATAATAAGTATATTATTGGCATTTGTACTGACACTCGCCAGTGTTATCTCACTCATAGTGATGCTAAAGATATTGGCGGAGCCGCAAGTCTGGGAGAGCAACAGTATTCTTATCAAAATTTATATGTTACTGGCTTGATTAAACAAGCTGGTGTTCTTGTAAGTAATATTGATGAAGTGATTGAAGAATTAGAGCGAGTATATGAACAATACGATAATCTTTGATATAGGATATTATCCAATTGGAGCATATGATATAGATGACTTACAAGGTATTTGTAAATATTATGAAGAAGTAAGTCATCATAAATTAATCTTATTACCTGATGATATACATGTAGATACTAATGTCTCTGTGGTAGAGCTTAAAAAGATTTATGATATGCTGACAAAAATAATGAAAGAAAGAGATAATAATAATGATTTATAATATTAACGATAGATTACCATTTGGTAAACTTGTAATGTTTTCCATATAGATGGTATTATCTGTATTCGTAGCAACAGTATTGATTGCTAACATTTGTGGAGTAGCAGTAAGTGGTGCTCTTGTAGGCGCTGGTTTAGCAACATGTGCTTATCTACTTCTTACTAAGTTTCAATCTCCAATGTTTGTATCAAGCTCAGGCGCATTTGTCGCGCCAGTAATGGCAGCACTTGCGGCCGGTGGATATACTGCTGTGGCTATTGGTGGTTTAGTAACCTGTATTATTTATACTGTATTTGGTTTTATATTTACACGAGTTCCAGTAGAAAAGATATATAAGGTGTTTCCTCCTGCATTAATTGGTGCAGTTACTGTGGTTATTGGCGTTAACTTAATGCCATTCATTCTATCATATGTGCAAATTGCTGATGTTACTAATATGTGGGGCGTAAGTGTAGCTTTAGTAACTATGTTATCTATCGCCATTATCTCACATTATGCTAAAGGGTTATGGCGTATTTTACCATTCTTAGTTGGTACATTAATTGGATATGTTTACGCTATTATTCTCACATTAACAGGCGCATATCAAATCGTTGACTTTAGTGTATTTGCCAACTTAAAATTATTTACTTGGCCAGACTTCGCATTTGTACATTGGACTTCCGTAAATTGGACTACAGTTCTTCCAGTAGTAATAATGTATATTGCTTATACAATCTCGGCAATGATGGAATGTCTTAGTGACCATGCGGCTTTAGGAGGAATTATTGGTGTAGACCTTTATAAGAAACCTGGATTAGGACGTATCTTTATGGGCGAAGGAATCGCAAATGTCGTAGGCACTACGGTCGGTGGACTCGGTATTTGTTCCTATGGAGAAGGAGTTGCTTGCGTTGGATTTTCGCGCGTTGCGGCGACTGAAGTCACATTGGGAGCAGCGGTGCTGTTAGTCTTACTTGGATTCCTTGCCCCAGTACAAGCTTTTATTGCAAGCATACCAAGCTGCGTATTTGCGGGAGCGGCCATCATCCTTTATGGCTTCATCGCATGCAGCGGAATTAAGATGTTACAAAGAACCGATTTAAATATTCAAAAGAACTTAATCATTGTATCTACTGTATTATCTCTTGGTATTAGTGGATTAGTAGTTGGTGGTGCCACTATTAGCTTATCAGCTACTGGTTTAGCATTAGTAGTTGGTATTATTTTGAACCTTCTGTTAAAGGAGAAAACTAATGGTTGATGTAATTTATGTTTATGCTAATCCTTATGATGGAACAGTTACTTTAACTAAAGAGGAATTACAAGAATTATTAGAGAAAGCATTTAAATAGGGGTATTATTCAAGAGGATATACATATAATTCTCCTTGGACAACAGTAACTACTACTCCATATTGTAGACCAACTACTGGTTCAAATATAACAGTGAATCCTTGTACAATTACATGCGATAATACAGTACCTTCAACTTTAACCGCTGATGCTGCAACACAAAAAGATTTTAGTACATATACTAAGAGTATGCAAGATTCTATAGTCTTTACTGCTTCTGAATCTAATGCTCAATATGGAATTGGCACAAACGCAAACGCATGATAAATTTAAATATTAAAGATATTCAACATTTTAAATCAGTTGTAACTACTTTAGAATCTAGTAATAATATGGAGCTAAATTTATATTGCTCATAGAGTTTTTATGATAAATTATTAACTCAATGCTAGTTTAATAAAGGAGAGATTAATGCATTGACACCAGGTATAGAGGTTTATGTTAAGTCACAGATACCTGAGAATTGTGCAGTATTATAGGGCACAGAAAATACATACTTATTAAAGTATGCTTAAAATAAAAAAATGGCGATTACCAAAAAATTGGTAATCGCCATTTTCTTTTTATATTATTTAATACGAACCCAAATACGTCCGTCTACTTTTACATTATCGCTTCCCCAAGTTTCATACTCAGGAATTTCACTTACAATACCTACAATACAATCTGGATAATCACGAATTTCTTCGCGTGTCATAATATCAACTGTACCATTTGGTGCAGAGCATACTGCCATACCAGCATGATAATTTTCACGTGATTGATAGGTATATACTAAAGCTCGACCAGCAACGGCAATAGGAGTAGTTGCTTCAAATGTTTGTCCCATTGAATGACCAAATGTATCTGATATTACCTGCGCTCCTGGTTGAAGACGTGCCGATGTGCAAACTAATGACCCGTCATCTTTATCAATTACAACATGACCAGGGGTTAAATCAATAGTAGTGCGATATTCGGCATAATCGTTAAATACAGCATTAAATACACGCTTTGCCCAAATATTATATTCAGCACAAATTCCACCTTTTGTATAAATAGACGCGCTAGTGTTTTTACTAATAGTAGCAGGTAAACTATCACCATTAGTTGTTCCAGTAATACCATCAGCAGTACTATTTGTTTTTAAAGCTCCTGTCATAGTAGTACTACCATCTAATTTAACATATGGTAAAGAAGCAACTCCCAGAGCTGTTTTTAAATCATCAATTGATGTACATCCTGTTCCGCCTTGTGCCACTGGTAATATACCCCACTATAACGCACCATCAGTAGCTGTAGCATATAATACTCCATTCGCACTCGCTTTACTGCCAAAAGTACCAGTAGGATTAGTATAGTAAGCTACAGCATTGGTAGTTGTGGTTAAGTTCGCAGCATCAGCATTAGCAGCATTTGTTACTTTAATACCAGCAATATTATAAATAGGTATATCATAATATGAACCATCTACTTTTACACGAAAAGAGCCGTTTGCTAACGTAGAAGGTTTAGTCGCATTACCGCTAATTGCCGTATCTGTGTTAGCACTTAAAAATTTGATATCGCTACCAACTCCAACAGTAGTGGGGATGCCAGCTCCAGTATATACTGTAATACTTTTTCCACCTGTTATTGGAGTAGGGCCAGTAATTTTTGTAATAGTGGCTGCAGCTAATGCCTATAAACCTGCTTTACTAATAACATACTGCTAAGTATTAGCTGGGCTTGTAGACGCGCCTGTAAATTTAATATCTGCCATAAAGGATTTATCTCCTTTCTCTCATTATAAAAAAACTTTTTCTACATAAAATGTAAAAAAAGAATTAAATATCTTAATCATATTCACCCAAACATAGATATAAGAAAAAGGGAAGAGGATAGCCTCTTCCCTTTATTTTTATACATCAATCCAATATAATCCTGCATTTTGAGCGTCACGATATTCTTGCAATAATTGAGCAAGAGTTGTATCACCTAAAATGTATTCAGCATTAATAGCATTATAATTATGCTATGAACCATTTTTATTAGCCCAACCAACTAATACTTTACTTTTAGCAACTAGTGTATTAATTTCATATAATAGCTAACCAGAAGTGGGTTCAACTTTAAAGAATTTAATAGAGAAACTAATTGCACCACCATATTTAGTTACTGGGCTCTAAATATTCCATGGAAAAATAATTTTCTAATCTACAGAAGTAGTATCATAATATGGAATTATATAATAATACTCTTCATTTTTAGCATTACGAAATTGGATAATACCTACCATATGAGATAAATCCATTGAATCATAATATCTATCAATAGAGAAGAAAATAATTTCAGCAGAATGGTCTGCTTCAACACTTAAAAATGTAGGAGCCTACACTTTTCTTGTATTTAAATCCACAGCATATACTGGTTCATCTTGTGGGATACGAATGCGAATATCAGGAGGATTATACCCGTCCTATACGTTTTTTAAGAATGTTAAATATTCTTCACTACCAGTAATCATAGGGAATACCTCCTATCCTTAAAGATTAGATCTTGTATAATGAGAATACACCAGTATATCCAGTGCGCTGTGTATTATGATATTTTACAACAGTCTTAATACGATAATAACCTTCATCAGCAGGCATAAAAGTATATCCATCTAATTGTACTTCTGCATTATCTTCTTCTTCTACAGGAGTTAAATTATCAGCACCTTTTACTTCTTGTAAATAGTAAGCAATATCACAACCAGCATAATTACTATAATCAGTATTATCAGTAAATGATAATTGAGCAACATTGCTAATATTAATAGCTACGATTCCCTCAGTTGGAGAAACACCATTACGTAACATTACAATAGACTCACCAGGACGTGTAGTATCACTTGCTAATACAGTAATATCATTTACTTCTGGAGCAATGAAAGAAGTAATAATACTGTCAGAAGCGCCTTTAGCATAAGTATTATTAAGACGATTAATAATACCTACTTTATATTGGCCTTGTGCATTTAAGCTATTAGAAACCTCTACAAGATTATCAGCATAACGGGCAAAAGCATAATCACTTTCAAGAATAGCTTCGTCAGACAGCTCATCAAAATTAATAGCTGGGTCAGCCCCAACAATATTGTTTTCATTATCTAACATTACAACTGCAAAAGCACCAAGATTATCGCCAGTTACAGCAGCAGAAATATTAGGAGCGTCTGTACTTGAAATATAAACATATTCATTACCATCAGTTTCATCGGTAGGAATAATATCTTCAGCATTTAAATTAGAAGAAACTGTTAAAGCTACTTCTGGTTCAGAAGCGGCAGGCACTGTACATACTGTAGAATCAATACTTCTTGTTAATGCTTCTACTTGAGCACGGTCAGCCTCAGATAAACTTTCCCAAGTGCCATCACTAATATCTACTTTAGCATTAGCTTGTGCAGAATATCTACCAGCTCTATTTACTTCGATCTTACTCTTACGCTCATAAATGACAATAGCATCAGCAGTTCCAAGAGCAGCAAAAGCTTCTTCTTTAGCATCGCCAACTAAAAGTTGATAACCAGTAATTACTTCATCATTTATAATAGCTTTATAATATAACTTGCCTTCAACAATTGCTTTATCAGTAGTTTCTACATAAGTATCTGTACCAACAAGCTCTATTGGTTCTTCAGTCCCGTCAAGAGTAGCAAACCAGCGATATTGGATAGTAACACCTTTTTCAATACCGGCTTCGGCTGTTAATTCTAATGTACTTTGCGTATCATCGGCATTAAATGGCATGTTCATTTGAGCTGCTAAATCCTCAATCCAACTTGGCTCTACGGGACCTTCAATAGCATCTACACGATAAGCACTATTCTTTAAACGAAGACCAAGAGTAGTAGAATTATCTTTTACTTCACTTGGAGCCTTCATTTTTAGAGTATTACCAACAGCAACAGAAGCTGTTAAAGTATTAAAGCTATAATCTAAATCATCACCATTAATTGTATGGAAGAACTAAACAGAGAATGTTAATGTGCCGGCATTCACTGTCATATCTTTATCAATAATCCAGCCAAAAATTAAATAACCAGGCTCTAAATCATCAGATGGACCAAATGCATAAACAGATTGTACATCTGTGGCAACTTTGGAACCGGCAGGAGTGAAAGACCAGTTAATTACAACCTTACCTTTATCATCGCCCTGCAATAAATCATAAAAACTTTGATAATCAAAATATTTATCAATTTTGAAATATACTGTTTCTGCTTGATGGTCGCCAACTACGGCAATACCATTTTTCTTAAATTCAGCAGGTACTGAAATTACACGGCTGTTAGCATCAATCTCAAAAAGAGGCTCATCTACGGCCATCATTAAACAACGACCTGTATACTCAGGATAAGTTTCAGTAAATTCTTTAATAGTGTGAATATTAGCAAAATATTCTTCTAAAGATTTAATTTCTAAAGCTAATCCCTTCTTAGCGAAAGCCTGATTCATTAACTCAAAACGACCTTGATATAGTTCGTTATTTTCAGCAGTTAATTTTGTAATCATAAACCTTATATCTTCCTTTCTTATAAAATAGGGAGGAGAGGAAGAAGTAAACTCTTCCTCTCCTTATTTATTAAAAAATATTTAATAAAATTATTGAATATTGACCTCTTGCCATTCTGCAAGTTCGTCTTCTGGAATTACTATTTGAGAGATAAAAGATTTATTATCTTTCGTAAGCA
>Ga0247611_10004637_pt1 | contig 18883 bp, 10 predicted proteins | sample 177DNAGHGhighgp2_FD_192422 | JGI IMG/M metagenome (GOLD analysis project Ga0247611, IMG submission 192422) | Sheep rumen microbial communities from Palmerston North, Manawatu-Wanganui, New Zealand - 1770 DNA GHGhigh gp2 | ecosystem: Host-associated > Mammals > Digestive system > Stomach > Rumen... | reverse complement strand
TTCTGCTGGGTCTGCAATACCCGGCGCAGAACGTCATCGCTCTATTGCCCGGGTTGCGGGAAGGGCTGGTCATATGAGTACAAGGACATGGGGCGTCACTCACGTCCCGTGATAGGTCTACGAAAGAATGGTCAGTTTGAATTCTGCTCTGTATGTGGAAACTCCGATTATCCTGAAGACGCTTCCTTTTGCCCTGTATGCGGCAGCCCGGTGATCAATGAATGCGAAAACGCTCATTATACGGACGGAGACTTTATCCGCAGCGGGATGCATGTCGTCCGGGGCACACACCGCTGCAGGCCAACGGATATTTACTGCGGGAAGTGCGGTGTTCTGACCGCTTTCGGTGCCCAGCATGGCCCGAGAAAGAATCTCTGGCTTCCTCAGAGCCAGGAGCGATGCCGTATGATGGGCACACGCTATCCTCATACCCTTGAGACGGAGAACGGCAAACTGAAGGTATGCCCCTCCTGCGGAAGCCCTCGTACCATCCGAGATGGACGATACTGCGCAGACTGCATGCAGCCCATGGAAAACAGCTGTGCCGGAGACTCCGAAAGCCATCACGCACGCAGTCCTAATGACCGGTTCTGCACAGTCTGCGGACAGCCTACCCTATTTCTTCAATCTGGCTTTCTGCCGGATTATGCCAGTACAGAAACCTATAAGGCATTGTGCAGCGCGGAGAAGAGAACGCAGACGCAGGATGCCTTTCAGATACTGATCATGCCAGATGGCACAACACAGCTTTTATAGCAGGAGGCCCATGAATGGCAATTATCCGCATTGTTACCACAAGAGCGCCAGGACTGATTCCCAGCCTTGTGAAGGAGATCGATCACGCAGCCAATCCGGTCGTTCTCATTCCAGAATCCTTTACGCTGGCCTGTGAAACAGAAATTGTCAACAGAAGCCGGGATAAGGGCTTTTTTGATCTGAAAATTTTTTCCCCTTCATCCCTGATCAGGGAGGTACGGGAGCTGACAGGCCGGGGCAGCAAAAAACCAGTTTCAGCTGACGGTCAGAATATGATTATTTCCCAGGTGCTTCATCACCATCAGGAGGAGCTCAAATATTATCGGGATTCCGTTGCCCAGCCGACGCTGGCGCAGAAAATTGCCAGTCAGATCAACGACTTCCATCGCGCTCTCCTGACGCCGGGCTTTCTGCGAGAATTTGATCCTTCAAGCCGCCGCACCAAAGCCAAGATGGAGGATATGGTTCTGGTTTGGGATGGGTATAATCAGGTTCTTGGCGATCAGTATGAGGATGCTGTCGGGCAATGGCTGTCAGCCGTTGGCCACATCCGCAAAAGCGGACTGATCCGGAATGCCCAGCTCCTGATCTACGGCTTCGACTATATCACGCATGATATTCTGAACCTTGTTGACGAGGCCATCAATGATGATGAAGCCGACTGCAACGGAGCGGCTGAGGTTGTTATTGGGCTGATCAGCGATGATGTCGGCCCGGACAGGGAGATTTTCCGCGCTGCTAACGACTCTGTCCTTGCCTTAAAGGATTTTCTCAGCCACAACGGCTATGCGTTTGCCCAGAAGCGGGAAACCATGATTCCTCCCATAGATCCCGGTATTGCTTACGTGGAGAAGAGCATTTACGCGACCGGTGCCTTTGCCAGCAAAAAGATCTATGAGCGCAGGGATCAGGTCATTGTGATCCGTCCTGATCCCGCTGAAGCCAAGCAACAGGCAATGGCCGATCTGAACCGCTCTGAAATACCGGATATGTCCCATGTACGGGTCTATTACGCTAAGAATTCCTATCTGGAATGTCAGCATGCCTGCCAGACGCTGATTGACTGGCACAGAGACGGCATTCCGTGGGAGGACATGGCAATTGCCGTCTGCGAGCAGAACACGCTTCCGTCCCTTCTTCCGCTGACGCTTTCTGCCTCCGGCATTCCATTTAACGCGAAGCAGGATCAGCCGATTCTGATGAGCGGATATGCTCAGTATTTCCTCTCTCTGCTGCGGATCCTGCGCCTGAACTTCTGCCAGAACGATGTGCTGAGAATGATCAAGACTGGCTTTACTCCCTTGTCTTCTCAGGACGTCATGGATATGGAGAACTATGTCCGTAAAAATGGGATTCACCGCGGACGCTGGCTGAAGCCGTTCTATATGCCGGATAAGGCTGCGGAAAAAGAAAAAGCGGAGCATATGGAAGCACTCCGTCAGCAGCTGATTGATCCCATTGTCCAGCTCAGAGATAAGCTGTCACAGAAGGCGTGCACCGGCAAGCAGGCCGCCACGCTCCTGTTTGGTTTCATAACCGATGCCGGGATTTATGACCGGCTTCTTGCTCAGGAGAATGTGCTCGCTGAGCAGGGTGATGATCTTGGGATCGACCGCAACCGTCAGGTATGGACAGCCATCAATGAGCTTCTGGACTCGGTTGCTGTCTTTATTGCGGACGAACCTTTGCCACTCCATGATCTCTGCACCATGCTGGAAGCTTCCATGGCCTCCAGAATGATCAAGTCCCTTCCGCAGCTTTCCAGAGCTGTCATGGTCGCACCGCCTCAGATGTTCTTCTCCTCCGGTGTACGCTGCATGATTGTCATGGGGCTTCAGGAAAGCGAGCTCTCCACAGGCGCTGGAATCCTGTCAGATCACGAGCGAAGCCAGCTGGAGCAGTTCATTGAGGATGCCAACAGAGAATTCTATAAGCAGCAGAGCGCTGGCGGTATGGAAGGACCGGATAAATCCGCACCGTTCTTTGACGCCGAAGGCAATGAATTCCGCCCCTTCAGCAAGATTGGACAGTCCTTGCTTGATCTGGCTGCCCGTCAGAAGCAGGATGTGTATCAGGCCGTCTCGCTGGCTCGTGAGCAGCTGATGATTTCCTGCTCGAGCGCAAAGCCCAGCGGCGGCGTGCTGACACCATCCACAGCCTTTAAGCGGCTGTCAAAGGTTGTTGCCGACATGAATCCGGCGAATGTTTCCGGTGGTCTGATGAACACGGACATTCGCCCCTTTGCACCAGCCTTCGCTCTGGAAGCACTGGCGGTCAAGCTGCGCGATACCAAAGACAGAAAAGACAGTTTCCTGCACGGCAGCGGAACCGAGGATATCCTGTGGCAGAATGCTTTGGGCTCCTTGTACAGTTCCGACACCTGGCGTGAAAAGACCACAGGCATTCTGAATGGACTGCATGTCACCGTGACCACCACAGGCATTACGCCTGATCAGGCGGCCAGGCTCTATCAGTCACGGGCTATGTCGATCTCGCGTGTGGAAACCTTTGGCTCCTGTCCGTGGCGTCATCTTCTGCAATACGGTCTTGATCTGTTTCCGACCGCAACCTATGTTTTTGAACGCAATGAACAGGGCACCTTCAATCATGACGTGATCAAGATGTTCCTGGACGAGGCCATGAAGCTTCCTGAGTGGCCGGATCTCTCAGAGCACCAGCAGAATGTGCTTCTTAACCGAATCCTGAGAGAACGTGTCAAGCAATGGGAAGGCGGCATCCTGCGTTCCGATATCGTCCACCGTTTCCAAGGGGTCAGCATCATCCATGGCGTCAGAACCTCCATTGCCAGCCTGATGCGCTCTTTCCAGCAGAAGCCGCACTTCCTGCCAATGGCGGCAGAGGTGCCCTTCGGCATGCCGGATGTCAACTCAGCCTTCAATCTGCCGCCGATTTCTATCACGACTACAGATGGTGCTGTAATCGCCTTCTCCGGTCGAATTGACCGTATTGACAAGCTGGAGCTGCCCGACGGAAAGACCTATTTCATGATCGTGGACAACAAGATGTCCACCCGAGATGTCAAGCAGAATTCCATCATTGCAGGCCTGCAGCTCCAGCTGCCACTCTATATCAGGGCAGCCCAGAACGGGCTGACCGGATTTGAAGCCGCGGGCGGCCTGTACCAGCCTGTCAAGGATGTCCTTGTGGACGGCGATGATGCTGGCAAAATCATTTCTCAGATCGACAAGGATCTGCAGACCTCCGGGATAATCCTTGACGACAAGTACATCCAGGATGCCATGAAGCCGGTAAAGATTGCGCGGAAATCTGATACCAATGACACCATCTCCTCGGTAACCCCTGAGGAATTGCAGTCGTTGCTTGATTGCGCTCTGGATGTCATAACAGGACGTGTAAACAGGATACGTAGCGGAGAAACAACGCCGCTGCCCTTACAGGACGGCCTCCAGTCACCGTGCAGCTGGTGCGATCACGCAGATGGCTGCCTGTTTGACAGCACGCTGCCGGGATGCAAAATACGCGAACTGGATCATAAGCACCGCATGGAAATGCCGACGCAGAAGCCTTAAGGGCGATTCTTCATTCGATACCATAAAGGGAGAAAAGACATGCCACGTTTTAATGCTTCTCAGCAGGCAGCTATTGATGCGCAGAACCAGAATATTCTGGTTTCTGCTGCTGCCGGTTCAGGTAAAACGACCGTCATGGTGGAAAAAATCAAGCAGACGCTGATCAGACAGCCTGAAGCGTCTATTTCGCAGTTCCTTGTGATTACCTTCACGAAGGATGCCGCACAGAATATGAAGGACAAGCTGCGCACTCTTCTGGAGGACGCCTCACAGGAGGGCGTTGAGGCAGCTGCCAAAGCATTGGGTGAAATCGAGACTGCCAGCATCAGCACGATCCATTCCTTCTGTACGCAGCTGCTGAAGGAATACAACGATAACGCCGGCGCGACGATGAATCCCCGTGTCCTGAAGGATGCGGAAAAGAAACGGATGCTGGACGAATGCTTCACGGATGCCGTTGAAGTCATTCTGGGCAAAGGAAGTCCTTTCGATGCCTCAGACAAAAAGGCCGTCAGCGAATTGCTGATTGCCTTCAGCATGGAAGACCTGATGAAGATGGTGCAGGATCTTTACAATGTTCTGATGGGTATCCCGAATCCCTTTGACTTCCTGCAGCAGATCGTTCAGACGCCGCCCTATGAATTATGGAATCAGGAAATCCTGACAGCCGCGGAGCTGGATGTTCTCGGCCTGGAGGAATGCCTGCATAAAGAGGAGGCGCTGATGCTGTCTCCCTTGGCGCTTCCTGTTTTTGAACCCATTGTGGAAAGCGATCAGAAGAAGGTCGGAGATTTTCTGGAAGCATTTGCTCAGGCGCAGACCGGTGCGGATAAGCTTGCACTGATGGAAGAAACTGCCAAGAATTTCGATAAAGCACCCGCTCCACGAGGACTGGATGATGAGACAAAGGCATGGAAAGACGCTATTAACGACGTCCGAAATGAGATGAAGGGCTCCAAGGGCATCCTTGCTACAGCAGCAAAGCGTCTGCAATCCATGCTGGATGAAAGGAATGATCAGACAAATTCTGTGATTCAGCGGGAGCTTCGGGGTCTTGAGCTGATCGTCCGGGAAACGGCAAAGCAGTATGAGCAGCAGAAGCTGGAAGCTGGCGCGATCGACTATGCGGATATGGAGCAGATCGCCTACAGTATCATGTCTGATCCCGATAAGCGCAACGAATTGCTGGCCAAGTACAAATACATTTATGTGGACGAGTGTCAGGATGTCTCCGGTATTCAGGATGCTATTATCAAATCGCTGACTGGCCCCGGGCACCAGTTCTTCATGGTGGGCGACATTAAGCAGTCGATCTATGGTTTCCGTCACGCGGAGCCGGATCTGTTTGAGCATGAACGCCGCACCTATTCGGATGAAGAGGCCGCGACTGAGCGCCGAATCTTCTTTATGGACAACTACCGCTCCTGCAAGAGTGTGGTGGATGCTGTCAATGAGGTTTTCACGGAGGCCATGGACCGGCGCATAACGGATATGGATTATATCCCGGAGGACAATCTGCGCTGCAATCTGCCTGGTGAGTTTGGCCCCATTGACGTGATCCTCGTCAAGAAGGGCGATGAGGAAGCAGATAAGCTGGAAGCGCAGTGCGAAGCTGTTGGCAGATACATTCAGTCCGTTCTTACCCCAACAACGGATACCAGCTCAAAGCAGAATTATCAGTACAAGGATATTGTTATCCTGGTACGCACCGCGAAAGGAACCGCATCTACCATTGTCGATCATCTGAAAAAAATGCACATTCCTGCCATGTATGAAGGTGTGCCGGATTTCTTTGGCCTGGCCGAGGTGAAATCCTTCCTGAGCCTGCTGACCGTTATCGACAACCTGCATAATGATGACGCTCTGGTCGGCACGCTCATCAATACTCCGTTCCACTTTACGGATCAGGATCTTGCGGACATTCGTCTGGAAAAGCTCGAGCACGTCCCCTTCTATGAAGCATTTGAGATGTGCACTGATCGGAATGAAAAGGAGATTGACCAGAAATGCAGACGCGTCGCGGATCAGCTGGCGGCATGGCGCAAGGTAAGCGAAGGCATGCCTGTGCCTGATTTCGTGTGGTGGCTGATGCGTGAGACCGGTATATATGCCGCTCGCGGTGCCTATCCGGATGGTAAAGCCCGGCAGGCAAACCTGGACGCGCTCTACCAACGCGCGCTGGATGGTCAGAAGGCCGGTAATATGCGTCTGTCGGATTTCGTGAACGATCTTCGCGAGGCACGGGAAACCAGGCAGAGCGACAGCGATGATCATCCCGCAATGGGGGCGGGCGACAATTTCGTCCGCGTCATGACCATGCACAAGAGCAAAGGTCTGGAATTCCCGGTTGTGATCCTGATGGATCTGCAGAAGAATCTGCGCCGGAAACGGAATGATGAAAAGCTACGAATGAACGTCAGCAGTTCAGGCGGAGCTTTGGGCCTTTACCTTCCCGCCATACGCAGAAATCGCAACAGCTCCATGGATTCACAGGGCAAGGACGCCTTTGAGATGCAGGCGTTACGGAAAAACATCTCTGAAACCACCCGTCTTCTGTATGTTGCCATGACCCGGGCACAGCAGAGGCTCTGCCTTGTCGGCTCCGTAAAGGATGGCGAAGAGGAACTCTGGACAAACGAAACCCGCGCGGCTCGCATCTGGAAAACCAGAAGCATGCTGGATATGATTATGCCCGCTGTGCTGAAGCATCTGTCTCTGCCGGATTCCGGCGAAATCAAAGAGGATGCGCTCTGGCGGCTGACCTGTATCTCCGGAAAAGCCATAGAGGAAACAACCGATATGGCAGACACCGTGGACGAGGACATGCAGCGTATCCTCCACAGCGACGAACCGATGCTGATGTACACCCCTGAAGCCATAGAACAGACGCCTCTGAAGACCAGCGTTTCCACGCTGACCAGGCAGGCACCTGTGATTTCCGATGAGGACAGTGAAGAAACTGTTGTAGATAAGCGTAAGAGCGAGGAGGCTGTCCGTACCTTCCGCTTGAGCTCTGCTGCGTCCCGTCCGGCATTTCTGGAGGAAGAAGAGGCAGAGGCAGTCAATATCGGCACTGCCACTCACCGTTTCCTGCGTTTGATTGATCTGGACGTCTTCCGGCAGGAGAACGTCAATATAGAGCAGGCAGTGCGTTCCGAGCTGGAACGGATGAAGGATGATGGAATTCTGAGCGATGACGAAGCTCGTCTGATCCGGCTGAAAGGCGCGGGATCCTTCCTGAAAAGCGAGCTTGGACAACGCATGCTGCACAGTACGGAGATCCGGCGCGAGGCAACCTTTACCATGCGGATTGACCCGAATAAGCCTACCATGGTGCAGGGAATCGTGGACTGCGCTTTCAAGGAAAACGGAGCATGGATTCTGATCGACTATAAAACGGATAAGGATACTGAAGCGACGACCTTTGTTCCGCGCCATGAGCAGCAGATGAACTGGTACCGGGAAGCGTTGGAGCGGCTCACCCGCATCAAAGTCCGTGAAATGTGGCTCTTCGCTTTGAGGGCGGGCATTGCTTATCCTGTAAAACGAATTGATATTACGGCATAGCCCCTGCTTTCTCACACGGAGGGAGCCTTTCTCCAAACCAAATCTGCACTTTTTCCCCTGGAATACTCCGGGGGAAAAATTTTTTTTGAAAAAATGGCCTCAGGTGTTTCCAAAATCGACGATTTTTGCCATTTAAGGGCGACAGTCGGGAAGGCTGCCGAATCATATGATAAGGAGACACGAAAATGCAGACGAACATGAACACTGGAAAAGGTACCGCACAGGAGAGAGGCTGCTATACAGTCGATGAGCTGATGAACATTCTCTGTGTTGGCCGTAAGGCGATTTATTCTCTGATCCATAAGAAGGCTTTTCCTGCACTGCGGATCGGCAGCGTAGGCTACAGGATCCCCAAGGCAAGCTTTCACGCGTGGATGAGCCAGCAGCAGTAACGGCGGGACACTTGACCAGCCTGGCGACAGACTAAAAATCTGGCGAAAGGCATGCTATCCTCTTTTTTAGCAGACCTGAAGGGAGTGTGATCAATGGCTGCGAGTGAAGCGACTACCATGACAGTACAGGCGATGGGAAGGATGCTGGGGCTCAAGAAAACCGAGAGCTATTATCTTCTCCATAAGCATCATTTTCAGACGGTAACGATCAACCATCAGCTGCGCGTTGTCAGGGACAGCTTTGAACAATGGTACGAGCATCAGGACAAATACCGGAAGGTGGATGGCCCTGAGCCCGGAGCCATGCTGCAGACGCAGTTCTATTCTGTCGCGGAAATAGCTGGGATGCTCTCACTCTCTGATGATAGCATCCGTGATCTGATTCAGAATCTGCATTGGCCTACCTTGATTGTTGCCGGGCGGCTCCGTGTACCAAAGAAGGTATTCGATCAATGGTATGCTTCTCAGCACAGGTATCGGAATTGTGCGGACCGTGAGCGTGACAGGCTTATAGAAGAAGCGTCCATGACTGTGCCTGATATGGGAAGGCTCCTTGGTATTGATCGCAGACACGCATGGAAAGTGTACCGTCAGGCAAAGGGGCAGTTAGAGCTGATCCGCGTGGCAGAGAAGCCCCGCATCACTAAGGAAAGCTTTGAAAAATGGTATGCGGATCAGAAATGGTTTCAGTTGGCATTAGAAAGCAGTTTGCTCCAAGAAGTTACAGCGGCAGAGCCAGAGCACAAGGAATACGTTACGATACGTGAGGCGGCAGAATGCCTGGGCATCAGTGAGAAACAAGTGTACCGTCTTGTGCAGAACGGAACGTTCAGCGGAAAGAAAATCGGGAAAATCCGGCTTATCCGATATATCGATGTCTTGAATTATGAGAAGGAGGATTGACATATGGCTTCCATTATTCCCCGTAGAAATCGATTCTGTGTCGTTTATTCCTATACTGATGCCACCGGGAAAAGGCGTCAGAAATGGGAAACCTGTCTTACCATGGAGGCTGCCAAGAAACGCAAAACGGAAATCGAATATAATCAGATGACTGGCAGCTTCACCATTCCAGAATGCAGCACCATCTCTGAACTCCTGGATGAGTATGTCGAGCTGTATGGAAAAACAAAATGGTCGATCTCCATGTATTCCAGCAACACGGGACTGATCCGGAACTATATCAAGCCGATTCTCGGTAAATTGAAGCTCAATGAGATCACGTCCCGTTCTCTGGAGCAGTATTATAAAACACTGCAAAAAACGCCTGCTGTTCAGCAGATGTGTAAGAAGAAATACTCCAAGGAGACTGCTTTTGTCACTACGGCCACTATAAAGAAGGTTCATAATCTCCTTAGGAGTGCCTTCACGCAGGCAGAGAAGTGGGATCTGATCGAAAAAAATCCTGCGCGCTATGCCACCCTGCCCAAGCATGAGCCCAAAGAACGTGAAATCTGGGACGCACCGACGCTGTTTAGGGCAATTGAATGCTGCAATGATCCCCGCCTGAAGCTCTGTTTGAATCTGGCGTTTGCCTGCTCTCTGCGTATTGGTGAATTGCTGGCCCTGACATGGGATTGTGTGGATATTTCCGAAGAAAGCATCGCTACCGGAAAAGCGTCGATATACATCAACAAGGAGCTTCAGCGGGTTAAAAAAAGCGCGATGAATACGCTGGAATCCAAAGATATCATCTTTACCTTTCCTGAGCAAGGGATTAAGAATTCAACAGTCCTGGTCCTGAAAAAGCCGAAAACGGAAACAAGTAACCGAAAGGTATTTCTACCCAAGACGGTTGCTGAAATGTTGGTGGCATGGAAGATGGAACAGGATACGACCATTCTGGCGCTTGCTAATGAGTACATGAAATTCAATCTGGTGATTGCTACGCCAATGGGAATGCCCACGGAGGCTTCCGTCATTCGTAAGGCTATGAAGGATCTGATCAAGGAGAATGATCTGCCTCCAGTCGTGTTTCACAGCCTCCGTCACTCCAGTATTACTTACAAGCTAAAGCTGACCGGCGGCGACATCAAGGCTGTTCAGGGCGACTCCGGGCATGCGCAGGCGGCTATGGTGACCGATCAGTATTCCCATATCCTGGACGAGAACCGCCGCACCAATGCGGAGCTGATCGAGAAAGCGTTCTACGCTGGCAAAGGTTCAGAACCTGATGCTCCTTCAGATAGCAAGAAGAAAGACGCTGAAGCAACGAAAGCTGAGAAGCAGGAAAGCATGAGCCCTGAACAGCTGGCAAAGCTTCTGACTAACCCTGAAGTAATCAATATGTTGAAAGTTTTGTCAAAAACGATGGTATCATAGATTCATCAGACACACGGTTTTGAGCCTTCTATTCTATCTGCAATCTGGCTTCAGATTGCAGCTTTTCTTATTCGGCAAAGAATTATTATATTGTGTCGATTACTTGATGAATGCAAATGAATGCAAATGCAAATGAGCATCAAATCGGATTATTTTTTGTAGAAGATTCGTGAGATCTCGAAGAATCTTCTTGTGTGTTCCGCATATCTATGTTACAATACGTGAAACGTGATATATTATTGTCCAAGATTGTTTTTACCTTTACCGTAAGAAGATGAGGTGCAACGATGGAAGTCAGCTACAAAAAACTTTGGAAGCTACTTATTGACAAAGATATGAAGAAAAAAGACCTTCAGGCTTTGTCAGGAATCAGCTGGTCCTCAATGACCAAGCTTTCCAAAGGGGAAACTGTCAGTATGGAAATCCTGATGAAGATCTGTCAGGTACTGAAGTGTGATATTGGGGACATTATGGAATTACTCCCGGTTGAAAAGGAAGCGAATGATTGATGAGAACTACGTCAAACACCTCCCGAGAATCAACTCAGTACAAAGCTTCCATCACTCGTGAACAGTTTATGTTTTACGAGATGCGAACCACAGCAAAGCTCCTGATGGAAGGCTTATCTGACCAGGAAGCCATTCAGCGAATTATTTCGGAAAACCTGTTTCAGTACCCGACTGAGAGGCAGATCCGCTCACAGGCGCTGGCTTGCCTGAAACGGCTTCACGGTATGAATGATGACACTCTCGTAGAGGCTATCGCAATGCAGCCTTCGGATAGTGCAAAACAGGTATGTCTGTACGCCATGATGAAATACAACCGTCTGGTCTGGGATTTCATGGTGACGGTGATTGGCGAAAAATACCGCAATCGTGATATGAGCTTTGGGCGTAGGGATCTGAATGTCTACTTTATTCGCCTGCAGGAGCAGATAGACTCCGTTGCCGCCTGGAGCGATACCACGGTCGCCAAGGCCAAACAGGTACTGCTCAGAGTATTGGTGGAAAACGAGTATCTGGACTCCATCAGCTCAGATCATCTGAACCCAGTCTGGCTGGATAAGCAGCTGGAAAACGCGATCCGTTCCAACCATGACGAGGCCATGCTGCCCGCCTTCAATTGCCTGGATTAACACAGGAGGACAGGATATGAGTGCATTAACCGAAAGACTGGACGCGCTAAGAGCGTTAATCCAGAGCCACGGATTTCTGACCGGGGACGGTCTTTCCAACGAGGTCAACATCCGAATCTTCTGCTACGCGGCTGAGGATGAGATGCCAGTTCAGCATTTTATTCGTCAGCTGATCACGGATCAGAGCCTGAATTGCCATCTGATTGAGTGCAATCTTTATCAGATCTTTCTGTCGATCTGTGAGGAAATGGGCATTCAGGATGAGATACCCGTAATGGAAGACGACGAAGGGTCAGATTTTCTGCTGGAACAGCTGCAGGCTTTTGCTACACCAGACGCCTTTGTGGATAAGATGCAGTACTCGCCGCATCGTCAAGGAGACGTGCTCTTGCTGACTGGCGTCGGAGATGTATTTCCATTTATGCGGGTTCATGCCCTGCTGGAAGCTTTGCAGCCTCACTTCTCGGACATGCCCATTCTTGTCATGTATCCGGGAACATTCGACAAGAGCTCTCTTCGGCTATTTGACCGTTTGACACCGAATGGATACTACCGCGCATTCACCGCTGTATAAAGGGAGGAAACAGAAATGCGAATTCAAAACATGTTCCAGGATGACATCAACCGCAAAATCAATGGTGTTATAAAGGTCAATCAGGATGATCTGGACGTCATCATGCAGGAAGTACGGGAATATGTCATTACCCGTGAATTGAAGAAGCACTTCATGACCTTCTTCAATTACTACTGCGAGATGTTCGATAATCCCAATGCTGATATCGGTGTATGGTTATCTGGCTTTTTCGGTAGCGGTAAATCTCACCTGCTCAAAATGCTCTCCTACATTCTGGAGAATAAAGAGATCGACGGCAAAACGGTTGTTGAAATGTTCAGGGAGAAGTTTTCTGATGATCCCGCGACCTTTATGCTGATCGACCGTGCTACCCGCGTAAAAGCAGAAACCATTCTGTTCAATATCGACATCGAAGGTTCCATCAACAAGGATAAAACTGCTGTATTGCGCGTTTTTGCTAAGATGTTCTACAACCACTTGGGCTTCTATGGTGAAAACCTGAAGGTCGCTCAGATGGAGTATTACATTGAGCAGTGCGGCAAGACGGCTGAGTTCCGTCGTGTATTTGAAGAGAAACGCGGCATGACCTGGGAGCAGGCGCGTAAAGCGTTCTCTTTTAATGGGAAATACATCGTGCCCACCCTGATGGAAGTGCTGGATATGACGGAGAAGGATGCCGATGCCTGGTTCCGTGATAAGAGCGCTGTTGAGATGAGCATTGCCCTGCTGGCTGATGAGATTCGGGAATATGTCGAGAAAAAGCCGAAGGATTTCCGGCTCTTGTTTATGATCGACGAAGTCGGTCAGTATGTCGGTACAGATACCGACATGTTGATCAACCTGCAGAGTCTGGTGGAAGAGATCGGGCGTACCTGTGGGGCGAAGGTATGGGTGATGTGTACCGGTCAGGAAGCGCTGGATGAAATCATCAAAGTGCGGCAGAGTGAATTCAGCCGCATTCAGGCCCGCTTCAAGGTACACCTTTCTCTGACTTCCTCCTCCGCCGATGAAGTTATCCAAAAACGTCTGCTGAAGAAGACTAACAATGCCACCCAGCTGCTTGAAGGCATTTACACTCAGAGTGATTCCATTTTGAGGAATCTATTCACCTTCAAGGATGCTATGCTGGATATCAAGGGGTATTCTGGGCCGCAGGAATTCGCTATCAATTTTCCGTTTGTCCCATACCAGTTCCTGCTGATTCAGAAGATCTTCTCTGAGATTCGCAAGCATGGGAACGCAGGCAAACACTATTCCGGCGCGGAGCGTTCCATGCTGGATGGCTTTCAGATCGCTGTGAAGAAGATTCAGTCCGGCGACGAATATAACCTGGCTCCGCTGTTCAGCTTCTATGATTCCATCCATGAATTCCTGGACGGTTCGATCCGCCGTGTTATTGAGCGCTGTGCCAATGCCGCCGCGACCGGCGCGGGCATCGAGCCGCTGGATGTGGACGTGCTGAAGCTGCTGTACCTGATCCGCTATGTGCCGCAGGACATGCCTGCCAATCTGGATAACATCGTCATCCTGATGGCCGACAACATCAACATCGATCCCATCAGCATGCGAAAGACCGTGGCGGAGTCCCTGAACCGCCTCTTCTCCCAGAACTACATTGGTAGATCTGGCGATACCTATAATTTCCTTACCGATGAGGAGCAGGATATCTGGAAAGAAATCAATACCATGAACGTTGACACCGCCTCTATTGTGGAGCGGATTGCCCACATGGTTTTCGCGGATATCTATCCTACAAAGAAATACCAATATGGTAAATATAATTTCAGCTTTGACCAGATGGTGGACGGTGTGACGGTTGGTGCGATCACCGGCGGCATGCGGCTGAAGATGCTGACCGTTGCAACGGATGCTGTTGAAAAGACCGAGATGCGTTTGATGACGGAATCTGTCAAGCAGGCAATCGTCGTTCTGGGTGATACTCCTTATTACGAATTCCTCGAGCGGGCTATGAAGATCCGCAAATATGTGAAGCAGCGGAATGTGTCTCAGCTGTCCAAATCCGTGCAGGACATCATCGGGAAACACACCGATGAGGCAAAAAACCTGGAAGATGAGGCGCTGGAGCAGCTGCGTTTGGCCATCGCGCAGGCAGAATACTATGTGGACGGAGAGCATCTCACCCTTAAGGGAACCGACCCCAAGGCTAAGATTGATCAGGCGCTGGAGTATCTGGTTGTCCATGTGTACAGCCAGCTGGAGCTCATCACCAAGAATGCGGAATCCGATGACGATATCGTGATGATCCTCAGCGGCATGGAACCCCGTGATATGTTTGGCAATGTGCCTAACCAAGATGCTGCCGCGAAGGTTGAAAAATACCTGGAGATTCAGTCCGCGAAAAACCTGCCCACCTCCATGTTTGATGTTCAGACCCGCTATCAGGGTGTGCCTTACGGCTGGCGAGAGATCGATGTAGCAGCTGTGGTGGCCCGATTAATTTGCGACCAGAAAGTGACCATCAAACAGGCTGGTGCGACCATCCGCGCAGACAATCCCAAGCTGCCGGATATGCTGCGCAAAAAGACAGAGATCGGCAAAACAACCATTTCCATTAAGGTCATGCCTGACGGACCGAAGCTGAAAGCATCCAGGGAGTTTCTCCGTAAATACTTTGAAGTGATGACCCTGCCGGAAGATACAGATAGCCTGATCCTCTGGATTATTGATCAGTTCAGCAAGCAGAAAGATCATTATACGGAGTTGCTGGGCCGTTATACCGGACACAAGTACCCGGATCAGTCACTGGTGGCGAATGGCATCGGCTTGATTGACAACCTGCTGTCTCAGCAGAAGGACGATATCGCCTTGATTAATCGTCTGCTGAAATTGCAGGATGACTTTATTGACCACAAACAGAAGATGGTGCGGGTGGAGGATTTCTTCAAGACCCAGCAGCCGGTCTTTGATGCTGCATCCCAGCTGACGCAGGATTTGAGCCATGAGTTGGATTACATCTCTAAAGAGGTGGAGGCTAACCAGGCGCTGAACCAGATCCGTCTGATCACCATGGTTCCAACCAATGGGCCATACGACTACACCCGCATTAAGGAATTGAACTCCTTGATGGCGACAGTACACGAAGGACATGACCGTCTGCTGAAAGACAAGCGGGATGAATTGCTGGAGATCGTCCGGCAGTGTATGGAAGCAATTCATACTGCTACGTCAGACAATTATGACCTAAAATCCGTCGTTCAAACAGCTGATCGCTTCTATAACGATCAGAAGCAGAAGATCAATTCCTACCGCAGTCTTGCATTGTTGGACGGTCTTGTCCCGCCGATCATTCAGTACAAGGATCAGACCATGGCAAAGATAGATGCTATGACTCATCCTAAGCCTGTAACACCTGCTTTCAAGGAAGGTGAGGGCAGCACTGGCGGCGGCATCAAGCAAATTCAACCTGCACCGAAGAAAATCATCAAGCAGTTGAACCGCATGGTACTATTCCCGCAGAAGACTCTGGAGGACACGAACGATATTGACGCCTATCTGGCTCAGGTAAAAAAGACCCTGCTGACCATGATGCAGGGCTGTGACGGGATAAAACTGAACTGACACCATATAGCAAGTCGATAAAGATGAGGTTAGCAGTATGCAGCAGAAAATTGTTCATGTAGACAGCAAAGCATTTCCTGTGGAAGTTATCTTCAAAGACCGCTATGAAGTGGATTTCTACCAGCGTGAATATGTGTGGGAGCATAAGCAGATTGAGGATCTGATCAGCGATCTGACCAATGAGTTCCTGAAAAACTGGAAACCTGGTGATACCACACAGGACACACTGCGGTATGCGCCATACTTCATGGGTGAAATTGTGCTGGCTGAAAAAGAGTCAGGAACATTTGCTGTGATTGATGGTCAGCAGCGTCTGACAAGTTTCATGCTGCTCATGATTTTTCTGCGTCAACGCTTTGGATCGGTGCCGGGATTTCCGGGCAGCGATCTGAGCAACCTCATTTACGCTAACGTTCGTGGTGATGCGGTATTCAAGTTGGACATTCCCGAGCGCCGCGAGTGCATGCTTAGCTTGTTCAACGATGGAGCATATACCCTGAAGAGCAACGACAGTATTTCAGTTCGGAATCTGGTGGAACGCTATCAGGATATCGCTAATTGCTGGGATGATGATATTAACGAGAACAATGTAAATCACTTTGCATACTGGCTGATGGGCAATATCACTTTCAGTAAGGTTTGGACAGACAGTGACGAGCTTGCCTATGTCATTTTTGAAACCATGAATGATCGTGGCTTGTCGCTGACACAGATTGAGATGCTGCGCAGCTATCTGCTTTCCAACATTCGTCCGCAGGATCGAAATACAGCTATCAAGCTCTATGATGATGCCATCCAAAGCCTTCTGGCAGTCAACACTTCTGCCAAAAGCAAGCTGGAGTTTGAGTTCTTCAAGATGTATTTCCGTGCTCAGTACGCTGAGGATATGTCCCAAGGCCCAGGATCAACATCTGACTTCGTACGTATCGGTAAGGGATTCCATCGTTGGGTACGTGAGGAGGAGGCATCCCTTCAGCTTGCCGATTCGGACAGCTATCTGAAGTTCATCCGGCGGTTAGCCCGCTATGCGGATGTATTCTGTAAGTACCATACGATCCTGGCTGCGAGGGATACAAAAGAATACCTCTACTTGATCGTCAATGGTGACTACAGCTTCACCCTTCAGCCTGCATTGATTATTGCAGCAGTGGGCGAAGATGATACGGATGAAACCATCATTGAGAAGATGAAGGTCATCTCCAAGTATCTGACCAAAGTGCTGACCTGGCGTGTCTGGAACCATTGGATGATTTCTCAGAGCTCGATGGAAGCGTCGATCTACAATCTGTGCAAAGCCATCCGAGGCATGGAGCTGAACGTCCTGCGGGATTACCTCCGGTCTGATCCGATTGAACTTCCTGAACTGAATAATGCACCGACCCTGAACCAGCAGAACAGAAATCGTCTGCGGGTGTTGTTGGCGCTGATTACCGAGATTGTTGCCAGCGAATCCGGAGAGCCGGATTATCTGCTGAACAAGAAAGAAATCGAGGTCGAACACATTTGGTCTGACCACTACGAGGAGCATGCGGCAGAGTGCACGGATATGTCTGACTTTGTCGGTGTGCGCAACAACCTGGGCGACCTGCTCTTGCTCCCTAAGAGCTTCAATGCCTCCTACGGCGATGACACATACGAAGACAAAGTGGTTCAGTACTTCTCCCAAAACATCCTGGCGCAGACGCTGAACCCCCTCAAATACACAAACAACCCGTCCTTCCTCGCCTTTAAGCAGCGGAGTGGTCTGGCGTTCCAGCCGTATGAGCACTTCCTGCGTGCAAACATTACGGAGCGGGCGGAGCTCTATAAAGCGATTCTTAAATGGAACTGGCAATAAGTGAGGAATAGCATATGGATAAAAACGCCATCAAGAAATTTGCCGTATGGGCACGGCGGGAGCTGATCGCCCGCGTCAGCCAGCGGGCCGCGTGGTATGGCATCACGGAGAAAGACCCGATTGACGAAAAAGCCCAGGTCATTCATGGCAAGGTACTGACTGCAGACGAACAAGCCCAACGCCGGGCTTTGATTGCCCATATCCGCAGGGAAGGTTACCAGCAGGTCGTGGAGGAAGTGGCCTACACCTGGTTCAACCGTTTTATCGCGCTGCGCTTCATGGAGGTCAACGGTTATCTGCCCTCCTATACTCGTGTGTTCAGCGATGACAATGGTGCGTACAATCCGCAAATCCTGAAGGATGCCATCCACCTGGATATCGATGGGCTGGACATGGAAAAGGTCTATACCATGGAGGAGGCCAACGAGACCGAGGCTCTCTTCAAGTATCTGGTGATCACCCAGTGCAACGACCTGAACCGTATGCTGCCCGGCATGTTCCAGAAGATCTCTGACTATACCGAGCTCCTGTTCCCGGACTTCCTGCTGCGGGAAGGCAGCGTGGCGCACCAGATGGTGACCACCATCCCGGAAGACGACTGGAAGGATGCTGTGCAGATCATCGGCTGGCTGTACCAGTACTATAATGCCGAGCCGAAGGATGAAGTTTTCGCCGCGCTGAAAAAAAACATCAAGATCAGCAAGGAAAAGATCCCCGCCGCCACCCAGCTGTTTACACCGGACTGGATCGTCCGGTATATGGTGGAAAACAGCCTGGGCCGTCTATGGGTGGAAGGCCATCCGAACGACGAACTGAAGGCAAACTGGAAGTATTACCTGGAGGAAGCGCCCCAGGAGCCGGAAGTGGAAGCGCAGCTGAAAACGATCCGGGCGGAGTATGCACAGATCGATCCGGCTTCCATTTTATGCTGCGATCCCTGCATGGGCAGCGGACATATTCTGGTGTACATGTTCGATGTGCTGATGCAGATCTACCTGTCCTATGGCTATACCACCAACGAGGCTGTGGAGAGCATCGTGCGGAATAACCTGTGGGGTATGGACATTGACGACCGAGCCGCGCAGCTGGCCTATTTCGCCGTGATGATGAAAGCCCAGCAGTATGACCATCGTTGGCTGGCCAAGCAGCTGCGCCATCCGGTGCAACCGA
>Ga0247611_10004636_pt1 | contig 18883 bp, 16 predicted proteins | sample 177DNAGHGhighgp2_FD_192422 | JGI IMG/M metagenome (GOLD analysis project Ga0247611, IMG submission 192422) | Sheep rumen microbial communities from Palmerston North, Manawatu-Wanganui, New Zealand - 1770 DNA GHGhigh gp2 | ecosystem: Host-associated > Mammals > Digestive system > Stomach > Rumen... | reverse complement strand
GAATATCAAGTGTGCTTTTGCGGCTCCGACAGGTCGGGCTGCTAAGAGGCTTTCAGATGCAACCGGATCAGAAGCTTTTACTGTTCACAGACTGCTTGAAGCATGTGCTGATCCTGTGAGTCCGTCAGGATTCTTTTTCAGGAGGGGGAAGGATAATCCGATCGATGCGAGAGTGATAGTTGTTGACGAGATGAGTATGGTCGATACGCTTCTGTTCAGGGATTTTCTTTTTGCTGTTGGCAGGGGGACATCCATAGTACTGATCGGCGATCCTGACCAGCTCCCCTCGGTTGGTTGCGGTAATGTATTATCAGATCTTATCTCATGCAGATCTATACCCCGTGTTCACCTTAAGACGATTCACCGTCATGAAGACGGCGGAAGCATAGCGGCAAATGCTGCAAGGATACTTACGGGAGAACCTTTGGAAGAATCTTCAGATTTTAAGATCATCCAATGTGATAATGATCAGGCTGTCGCGATGGTTTGTGATCTGTACAGGGAGAAGGTTACGGAAGAATCATCTGATGTGATCGTCCTGTCTCCCACAAAGCAGCCGCAGTTGCCATTGTCTACGGTTAATATCAATAATCACCTTCAGATGGATTCTCACACTGTTGAGGAATTGTCAGGTCTGACATCTTCCGGGATAGGGAGGTATCTTATCGGAGACAGAATAATGCAGACTAAGAATAATTACTCTCTTGAGTATTATGATCCGCAGAATATGTGTACCGGTGAAGGTGTCTTTAATGGTGAATTCGGAACGGTGACTGATATTGATGAAGGTTCAATGACCGTGAATACAGAATTTGAAGACGGAAAGAGAGTATCCTACCGTCATACGGACATGAATAATATCGAGCTTGCTTATGCCATTACTGTCCATAAGGCTCAAGGCTGCGAATTTGATGACTGCATTCTTGTTCTCGGTAAGATGAATAAGCTGTTATACCGCAGGAATATTTTATATACGGCAATTACGAGAGGGAAGAAGAGTATCACGATTATCGATACGGACAATACCCTTGCGAGCTTCCTTAAGGCGCCTGCTGACAACAGCAGGAAGACATCACTCAAAGATCTGTTTGCCATAATCGATTATAAACAGAACGGAAATGAAGATATTAAATAAAGCCATAGACCTTCTGCTTCCGTATAAATGTGATATATGCGGAGGATTTGCAGATACGGCGGGACGTATCGGAAGGCTCGAATCTGCATATAAGGTGATTTACGGGAGTGATCCCGGATTTCACATCTGCAGCAGATGTTTATCGGGAATAGTTCCGCAGAGGCCTGACAGGCGATGGTTTACGTGTCTGTCTAATCCCGTTGAGGATGATCCGGTTTCAGATCTTGCGCTGTTCATGCCTTTTGCATACAGCGGGGTAGTAGACAAGGCAATACCCGAGATCAAATTCTCGGGCAAGATTGAGCTGGCAAGGCTCTTGGGTATCCTTCTTGGAAATGTCATTAAGGAAGAGGGGGTAATATTTGATGTTATAGTTCCTGTTCCGTTAAGTGAGGAGAGAATGACGGAGCGGGGATATAATCAGGCTTATGAGATAGCATATCCAGTGGCATGGATCAACGGCAAGGCTATAACGGAAGACATGCTCATAAGGAAGAGAAATACAGGCAGACAGTCTCGTCTGTCGGGAACACAGGCCAGGATGATGAATGTGGAAAATGCTTTCGCAATAAACGGCAGTTGGGATCTGACTGGAAGCAAGGTGCTCCTGCTAGATGATGTGGCGACTACAGGTCATACTTTGAGGGAATGTGCGTTAACTGTAATGAGAGGTGGAGCCTCAGAGGTGCTGTGTTGTGCATTTGCAGGGAACAGACAGTTAAAAAATGATGAACCTTTCTAATAAAAGTTGTTTGAAAATCGCTTTTATTTTATAATAAAGATACTCGAAGTGGGTTAGCTCTGTCGTTGGACCTACAAGACATAAATGGAACCCGGAGTCGGCATTCGGATGTCAAGCCTTGTAAGTTGGAAGATTGATGTCTGTCGCAGGGTACCGCCCTGGAGTAACGGGGTGTCATATGACGGGTTAACTCATTTTGGGTATTTTTATGCGCATTTGGAGGCCTTTGATGAAGTTATACAACACGCTTACCAGGAATAAGGAAGAATTCCGACCGATAGAGGAAGGCAAGGTCAAGATGTATGCCTGCGGACCTACAGTCTACAATTATTTCCACCTTGGTAATGCCAGACCGTTTGTAACATTTGATACATTGAGAAGATATCTTGAATATCGCGGATATGACGTTACTTTTGTCCAGAATTTCACTGATATCGATGACAAAATGATCAACAGGGCAAATGAAGAAGGAATTACAGTCAGAGAACTTGCAGACAGATTCATTGCCGAGTATTACGTTGATGCAGACGGACTTAACTGTAAACGGCCTCATATACAGCCGAGAGCAACGGAGACGATCGATGCCATCATCGACATGATCAAGTCCCTAGAAGATAACGGCTATACATATGTTATCGAAGGTGATGGTGTTTACTACGATGTAACCAAGAAGTCCGATTACGGCAAACTGTCACATTATAATCTCGAAGATCTTCAGGCTGGCGGCGGAGAACGCAAGGCAAGTTATGAAGGTAAGAAGAATCCCGGAGATTTTGCCGTCTGGAAATTCAAGAAGGAAGGTGAACCTTTCTGGCCTTCTCCGTGGGGAGACGGAAGACCCGGCTGGCATATCGAGTGTTCAGCAATGAACAAGAAATTCCTTGGAAATACGATCGATATACATGGAGGAGGCAAAGATCTTATTTTCCCTCATCATGAGAATGAGATCGCACAGAGTGAGGCTGCTAACGGATGCCCGTTCTGTAATTACTGGGTGCATAATGCTTTCGTGAATGTCGACGGAGAGAAGATGAGTAAATCTCTTGGCAATTTCTTCACTATCAGGGATATCACAGAGCATTTCCCTTATGCTGTTGTCAGATTCTTTATCCTGTCAGGTCACTACAGGAAGCCTATTAATTTTTCCGATAAGGATCTTACAGCTTCCCAGACAGGATTGGACAGGATCGTTACGTGCTATAAGAATCTTAAGTTCGTACTTGCAAACGGCGGTGCCAAGTCTAATTCCACGGAAGGTGACGGCGTTCTTACCGAAGCATGCAAGGCTGCAAAAGACAGCTTCATTGCGCACATGGATGATGATCTCAATACGGCTGATGCGATAACGGATATCTTTAATCTCGTCAAGAGCATTAACACGGCTGTGGCAGACAGGAATGCAGGTGAGAGTGCTCTTGCTGAAGCTAAGAGTGTTCTCGAAGAACTGACTGATGTTCTGGGAATAGATATTGAGTATTCAGAAGATAAGATTCCTGAGGAGATCATTGCTCTTGTTGAGGAGAGAAGCGCAGCAAAGAAGGAGAAGAACTTTGCAAGAGCTGATGAGATAAGAGACATACTTAAGGAGAAGGGTTATTCGGTAAAGGATACTCCGAATGGCCCGCAGATCGATAAGATATGATAATCCCCTTTATTGCATCGGATCTCAGGGAAGTATCGCCGACCGTTTTGGCTTATATAGGAGATTCTGTTTACGAACTGTATGCAAGATGTCATGTAGCTTCTAAATTTGCAGGTAATAACAACAAGATGCACAAGAAAAACGTGGGATATGTATCTGCTAAGGCTCAATCCAGAGCTGCTCATATGCTTCAGGACGAATTGGATGAAGAGGAAATGTCCTATTTCAAGCGTGGAAGGAATTCAAATCCTCACAGTACATCCAAGAATGCAAACCCCGGCGAATATATGAATGCCACAGGATTTGAAACTCTCATAGGATTCCTGTTTCTGGACAACAGGAGCGCAAGACTGGAATACATTATCAGCAGAACGTTTGATATTCTGGATTCGGAGGAATAAATGAGACAGGGTGAAGAAGAATTCAAGAGCAGTTATATAGAAGGCCGCAACAGCATAACCGAGGCTCTCAATGCAGGCCATGAGATCAATAAAATCTGGATACTTCAGCCGGCGGATGGCAAGAAACTCGACCCAGACCTTGTAAAGATACTCAAGGAATGCAAAGAAAGGCGTATCGTTACAGTCAGAGTCAGCAGAACGGCGCTTGATAAGATGAGCACCACAGGAAATCATCAGGGTGTGATAGCGCAGGTGGCAAGCCATGAGTATGCAGATCTTGAGGATATAGTCACAAAAGTTGAGGAAGAGGGAAGAGCCCCGCTCCTTTTGGCTCTTGATGAACTGAAGGACAGCTATAATCTGGCGTCTCTTTTAAGAATTTCCGATGCTGCAGGCGTTGACGGGATCATTATCCCGAAGCACCGTTCAATTGCTTTGAATTCCATAGTGTCCAAACTGTCGGCAGGTGCAGTCGAATATGTCCCTGTTGCAAGGGTTACAAATCTGTCCCAGTCATTGCGCGACCTTAAGGATAAACATGGATTCTGGGTGTGCGGAACCGATATGGAAGGTGCGGTTCCTTACGACAAGGCCGATTATTCAGGTCCTCTTGTAATCGTTGTCGGAAGCGAAGGCGAGGGAATGCGGAAGAATATCAGGCAATGTTGTGATTTTATGGTCAGTATTCCGATGACAGGGCACGTTAACAGTTTAAATGCCGCAGTTGCGACGGGAATCATTGTTTACGAAGCGGTAAAATACAGGAAGAATAAACAGGCATAATGAGGTTGAAATGAGATTAGGTACGGCATGCAGGAGAATAGTGGCGCTGATCGTTACGGCAGTCTTGCTCATGCCTGCCATGCTCTGCTTTTCCGGGTGTAATATGTTTAATGTTATCCGGGATAATTTTATAGATACTACCCCTGCGACGATTTCAGAACAGGAACTTGTCAGGCTGATAATTATGGCTGTTTCAAATAAAAATGATATTTCATCTTCTTATTCACAGATACCTGAAGAGCAGCGTGATGACATCAGTTACTCTGTATTCAATGAATATGTTGCCATATTGAGTTCAGTATCTGAGAAGTATGGAACGATACAGTCTTTTAAGGTGCTTAATGACCATGACAGCAATGATTATTTCAAAGCGATACTCTCCCAGACAGACTGTACTGATTTTCCTTCTGAATACGGACATCTTTCCGTGATCGAACTTGATTACGGTGATACGCTCAAAGCCGGCCGGGAGGATTCCCGCTGTCGGTTCTGCGTATCCCTGGATGACAACGGGACAGCATATCTGTCACGCAAATATGTTACCGACATGATCTCTGCATATAATTATCTTGGCCACTATTTTACTATGCTTGAGAATAATAATACGGATGGCCTTTTTGCTCTCCTTGATCCGCTTTATAATGATGATATCTATATCAATTCGGTTATCAGTGCCAAGGTCCAGTATATTGCGGAATTCTATCTCCTCAAAGTCAGGAGTACCAGGAGCGAATATGTTTATGACGAGATATCTCCGCTTCTTGTTACGGTTACCATTCCCAAAGTTATTGGTGATGACGGTGAGAGTATTACGGAACATAAGGTTAAACTGTCAGTAAATCCTGACGGCAGTTATGATATCGATGATCAGATTCCCTGGTATCTTGATACGACATCCCTGGGGGTTTATGATGCAACGGGTAATGCGGTAAGGATCACAGGTGTTGCATTAAATGTTGAGAGAATGCGCGCTTTGCTTGGAGATCCGTATTATTATAATGTTTACGAATTGAGTGATGAAGATAAGATCAAGTTCGGTAAACCGGTTGGCGTTCGCGCTGTGTATTCCGGAATCGTTGTATCCATCTATGCTGATGATCTGGATGACGGCTGGGAAGGTCTCGTTCATGGCATCCGAATCTATTCTGACCAGTACAGTATTGACGGACAGATAACCGTTGGTATGAATATTTCTGAACTGCTGCTTATCTATCCCATGCTCGATGAAGCAGATTATTCATTTAATTTCGAATCCGGAAGAGATGAATATACTATCAGTTTCAATTTTGACAATAATAACAATATCAGCGATATATCCATCGCGAAAGCATTCTCATCATCAAAGTAAGGAAAACTTTTCTGTCAGTCTTTCCATCTGTTCTGATGTCATTCCGTTTGATGACAGATATTCTTTTATGCTTCCGCCATATTTGCTGTCGATATGATCGAGCATTATCTCCATGTTGATCCGGTCTGATCTGAGAGTGTGTTTATATTCGTCTTCACGCTTCTCGATAAGCGGATCAAGAAACCAGCTGATGTATTCATATGAATATTCGTAATTCCGGATGATATCCTCTCTGGAAGCACCTGCAAGAAGATAGATCATGGCACTTATTATGCCTGTCCGGTCTTTGCCGTGTGCGCAGTGGAAAAGTGCACATCCCTCTGCTTCCGCCAATATGTTGAGGACTCTTACGATCTCGGATCCGAGACCTTCCATGACAAGCACATAGAAATCACCGAGATGGTGATCTCTGAGGAATAGCATTGTGGGATCTTCTTTTGCATCAGGATCCCCCAGGAAAAGAGGAACATTATAGAAAGCAATATCCTTATCAGCTATGGCAGGATTGCCGTATTTTTTTACTTCGGCAACGGAACGGAGATCGATAACGGTAGTAACGCCATATTCTTTGAGTTTTTCCAATGCTTCAGGGGTTGCTCCTGCGATAGTCCCGCTCCTTAAGAAAATGTGAGAAGGGAATAATCTGCCGTCTTTAATTGGCATTCCGGACAAATCGCGAAGGTTGATTATGCTGTCTATATCAACTGTCCATAAAGAAGGGTCGTAACTGTTCATAATACGCAACATTATACAACTGATAACTGTTGACATACAAGATGTCGTGTACTATTATTATATGGCTAACGGGTAACCGAAGTATATATGCGCCTGTAGCTCAACTGGATAGAGTGTCTGACTACGGATCAGAAGGTTGTGGATTCGATCTCTGCCAGGCGCGCCAATAATTGGAAGCTGCCGGCATATGCCGGCAGTTTTATTATTCTCGGAGGTATATGAATATGCGAAGATTACTTATTGTAGTGGATATGCAGAAGGATTTTATCGATGGCGCGCTCGGGTTTGAAGGAGCGGCAGACATTATTCCCGGGATAGCTGACAGGATCAGAGAATATAAGGAATCCGGCGATGAGATCATCTATACGCTTGATACTCATGAAGAGAATTATATGAATACGATGGAAGGCAGGAATCTTCCTGTCCCTCATTGCATTAAGGGAAGCGAAGGTCATGCACTTTGTGCAGGCCTGGCAGACATGTTGTCTGACTGCAGGTGCTTTGAGAAGCCGACATTTGGCAGCATGGAACTTGCAAAGTATATTGAAGCAAACAGCAGTGAATTAAGTTCGATCGAGATCTGCGGACTTGTGTCCAATATCTGCGTCATCTCCAATACGGTACTTGCAAAGGCGGCTTCTCCCGAATCCGAGATAATCGTTGATTCCAAACTGACATCATGCTTTGATCCCCGGTTGACTGAGGCGGCACTTGACATATGCAGGAGTATTCACGTAAAAGTGCTTTGATCATTGCAATCTATCGTGTATTTGTGATATAATTTGCACTCGGTGTTTTTGATACTAATAAAATATTATATATATCGGAGGAAGTTTTATGGCATCCACTATTGAGAAGAAAGAGAAGAGCATTGTAGAGATCTCTCTTCAGGCTACAAAGGAAGAGTTTAACAGTGCTCTTAAGAAGTCCTACTCCAAGAACAAGAACAAGTTCCAGGTTCCCGGTTTCCGTAAGGGTAAGGTTCCTTATGCTCTTGTTGTTCAGTATTATGGAGAGGGAGTTCTTTATGAGGATGCCATTGAGGATATCGTTAACGAAGCTTACCCTGAGGCTGTTAAGGAGCACGATCTGAAGCCTGTATCACGCCCTGAACTCGACGTTGAAGAGATCAATGAAGAGGGAATGAAGTATAAGGTAATCGTTACTGTTAAGCCCGAGTTCACTCTTGGTCAGTATGAGGGTGTTGAGGCTGTTTATTTCGAGAAGGAAGTAACAGATGAGACAGTCGATGAAGAGATTGAGAGAATGCGCAAGAGAAATTCTTCCCTTGAGGAAGTAACTGACAGAGCTGCAGCAGAGGGTGACACTGCGGTTATCGACTATGAGGGCTTCAAGGACGGTGTTGCTTTCGAAGGCGGCAAGGGCGAGAACTATAGCTTAAAGCTCGGTTCACATTCCTTTATTCCCGGATTCGAGGAGCAGGTTATCGGTCATAATGCTGGCGAGGAGTTTACTATCGAAGTAACATTCCCTGAGGATTATCACGCAGAGGATCTTAAGGGCGCGGCAGCAACATTTAACGTAAAGATCCACACGATCAAGGCTGAGATCCTTCCTGATCTCGATGATGAGTTTGCAAAGGATGTTTCAGAGTTTGACACACTCGCTGAACTTAGAGAAGACATCAGAGCAAGACAGAAGGCTGATGCCGAGAAGGATGCAAAGACCAATTTTGAGAATGAGGTCGTAAGAGTTGTATCCGAGAATACAGAAATCGATATCCCTGATGTAATGGTAGAGAACGAGCTTGAGAACATGGTTCAGGATCAGGCAATGAGAATGAAGCAGAGCGGAATCGAACTTGATATGTATCTCAAGTATATCGGTCAGTCACTTGATGAATTCAAGGAGTCTATGAGACCTATGGCAGGAATCAGAGTCAAGAATAATCTCGTTGTTGAGGCTATCACAGAGAAGCTCGATCCTGAGGTTACAGATGAAGAGTACAACGAAGAGATCGAGAAGATGGCTAAGGCATACTCTATGGATGTTGAAGAGATCAAGAATGCTCTTGGTGACACATCCGAATATATCAAGGATTCCATCAGAGGACGCAAGGCAGTTGAGTATATCACAGAGAAGGCGGTAAAGACCGCTCCCAAGAATGCTGAAGAGGCTGCAGAGTAAGATTTTTTAATAAATAATTGATAAACGCGGTGCTTGAAGTGCCGCGTTTTTTATGTGATAATCCATTTGAATCCAACTAATGATGGAGGGCGTTTTATGGCTTGTTTTCTGGTTCCTGCTGCTGAGGCGGCTGTTGTTACGGTAATTACCAAGATTTCCGAGAAGAGAGGTGTACCTGCTGACGGTTTTGTCAGGAAGGTTAAGTGGCTTTCAAACACACTTTGGGGCGGTTCTGCGCTTCTTGCTTTTGAGCACGCTTGGCACGGAGAGATAATCCCCACATTTCCGTTCCTTACAAATGCTGCAGACGCTGCAGACAGAGCTGAGATGTTCCATGAGATGGCAACTGTTGGTGTTACCATGGCGTTGCTTATAACTGTTGTTTGGGGAATAGCCGTAGCAATAATGCATGCTATGGAGAAAAAGGCGAAGACTGCCGGGGAAGGTATTGCGAAATGACACTCCTTATTACTGTTTTTGCAGCTGTAATCTCGACAGCTCTCTGGTATAAAAATCTTCCCGGTGATTCAATGAAGATCTCCGCGCTTTGCTATATGTATTGGGGCGCTTCTCTGATGTGGCTTGTTGATTCCATATTTGAGTACAGCGAACTTGGTGCAGAGTTTTTTAATCCTGCAGTATCAGATATGATCAATGATACATTCCTTGGTTTGTCTGCCGTTGCTTTCGGCATGGTGATCTGGCTTGTGATACTTATCATCAAGGATCCCAAAGGCGTTATCAGGGCAAAACTTACAGGGAAAGCTGCTAATTGATGAATAGCGATATAAAGCAATTATTGGAGAATGTCAGATCCGGCGTCATCTCAGTTGATGACGCCGTTTTGGAAATAAAGAAAGCTCCTTTTGAAGAACTCGGATTTGCCAAGATCGATATGCACCGCAAAGTCCGTCAAGGCGCAGGTGAGGTAATTTACGGAGCCGGCAAGACTCCTGAACAGATTATTGCTATCGTGCAGAAGATGCTCGAGGCGGGCCAGGATAAGATACTTATAACGAGACTGAGCAGTGAAGCGGCATCTGCTGTTGCAGATGAGGTTGAATTTGATTATAAAGAACAGGCACAGATCGGCATCGTCGGAGACGTTAATAAACCGTCAGGAATAGGGAAGATCTTAATTGCTACAGGCGGAACAAGCGATATTCCGGTGGCGGAAGAGGCCGCTGTTACAGCGGAGTTTCTCGGGAATGAAGTTACGCGTCTTTATGATGTCGGAGTATCGGGACTTCACAGGCTCCTGTCTCATATGGATGAGATAATGAACGCATCCGTAATAATTGTTATCGCAGGAATGGAAGGTGCTTTGGCAAGCGTCATCGGAGGACTTGCAGATTGTCCTGTCATAGCAGTTCCGACAAGTGTCGGATACGGTGCGTCATATAATGGGATATCAGCACTGCTGTCGATGATGAATTCCTGTGCTTCAGGTGTTACAGTAGTAAATATAGACAACGGATTCGGTGCCGGATATTCGGCAAGCATGATAAATCATATGGAGAGTAAATCATGAAAATCTTATACTTTGATCTTGCAATGGGCGCTGCCGGAGATATGCTCACGGCTGCTCTTCTTGAACTCTTTGAAGATAAGACCGCTGTGTTGGGAACACTAAATTCGCTCGGTATACCCGGTGTCAGATTTGAATCTTCTGAGAAAACGAGCGGAGGCATCTCGGGAACTCACATTACCGTTACTATTGACGGAGTAACTGAGGATGAATTTCATGAGCACCATGATGTGCATCATGATCACCCTCATTGCTCAATGCATAAGATTGAGCACATGGTCGAACATCTGAATGTATCTGACCGCATAAAAGAAGATGTTCTGAATATCTATAAGATCCTTGCTGAGGCGGAAAGCAAGGCGCACGGAGTCCCTGTCTCCGAAGTTCATTTCCATGAAGTGGGTACAAAGGATGCGGTGGCAGATATTACAGCAGTGTGTAAACTCATCCGTGACATTGCACCTGACAGGATCATTGCATCTAAAATGTGCACAGGTTTTGGATATGTTCATTGTGCTCACGGTATCCTTCCGGTTCCTGCGCCTGCCACAGCTAACCTTATCGAGGGACTTCCGGTTTTTGCAGGAGAAGAGGAGGGCGAGAGACTTACTCCGACAGGCGCTGCTCTGGTGAAATACTTTGCTGATGAATTCGGCTCGGTTCCTGATATAGTTGTCAATAAGACCGGATACGGAATAGGTACAAAGAAATTCCATAATGGTAATTATGTCCGTGTTTTGCTGGGTGGCGAAGATGAAGAGATAATCGAACTGTCAGCCAATCTTGACGATATGACAGCAGAACAGATAGGATTTGCAATCGATAAGCTATATGAAGCGGGTGCTGTAGAAGCTTTTGCCGTGCCTGTAACTATGAAGAAATCGCGCCCCGGAACGATCCTTACGGCACTTTGCAGCAGTTCTTTGCGTGACAGTGTTGTAAAGGCTTTTTTTGTTCATACTTCAACGATCGGCGTAAGAGAGAAAAGCGTTACGAGATATACTCTTGACCGCGTAACAGAGACTGTTGATACGCCTTATGGTCCCGTCAGGCTTAAGAGGTCGTTCGGATATGGTATTGAGAAGGTCAAGTTTGAGTTCGATGATGTCGCGAAGATCGCCAGGGAGAAGAATACCGGCATAAGTCAGGTTCTCGAGGAATTAAATAAGTTGCATTTAAATTGATTTTGCCATATCATACCTCGGTATGAGTGAAGCAAGACAAGAGAACAAGATGGGAGTAATGCCTGTAAAAAGGCTTATTATATCGATGTCGCTCCCAATGATGATATCCATGCTTGTCCAGGCTTTTTATAATGTCGCGGACAGCCTTTTCGTAGCAAGAGTTTCAGAAGAAGCCCTTACTGCGGTATCTCTTGCTTTCCCGATGCAGAATCTCATGATAGCCGTAGCAACCGGAACAGGTGTCGGTATTAACGCTCTTCTGTCCAGATCTCTTGGCGAGAAGCAGTACAGCGAGTCGAATAAAGCTGCCAATACAGGACTGTTCCTGACATTCTTCAGTTTTGTAGCTTTTATGATCCTTGGATCCTTTATTACGATACCTTTTGTAGTGTCTCAGACAACCTCTCCGGATATCGTATATCATGGGGTTTTATACATAAGCACGGTAACGATGGTGTCTTTTGGCCTTTTCTTTCAGGTCGTTCTCGAGAGGCTTCTTCAGTCGACGGGAAGGACTATGCTGAGCATGATCTCTCAGATTACGGGAGCGGTAATAAATCTTATTCTCGATCCAATATTGATTTTCGGCCTGTTCGGAATGCCTAGAATGGAGGTAATGGGCGCTGCTGTTGCAACATGTATAGGTCAGTCATGCGCCGCAGTTACTGCACTGTTCCTTAATCTGAAATTCAATAAAGAGATAAAATTGTCTCTTGATATGATCATCCATCCGTCAATGCCGACTGTCAGGCAGATATATTTTGTGGGTATTCCTTCGATGCTGATGGTATCCATTGGATCTGTTATGACTTATCTCATGAATCTTTTGCTCGGGACATTCTCATCTACTGCCCAGGCAGTGTTCGGAGCTTACTTCAAACTGCAGAGTTTCTTCTTTATGCCTGTGTTCGGACTTAACAATGGACTGATACCGGTCCTTGCATATAATTACGGGGCGCGAAAGAAGGAGCGTATTACAGAGGCTTTGCGTTTCTCTGTTATGCTTGCTGCGGTCATAATGTGTATGGGAACGGTAATAATGGAACTCATCCCGGCTCAGCTCCTCGAAATGTTTGAAGCTTCCGATGAAATGCTGTCGATAGGTGTTCCTGCTTTGCGGGTAATCGGACTTCATTTCCCTCTCGCGGCATTTGGCATAGCTTTGGGTTCTGTGTTCCTTGCTTTCTCAAAGAGTTATTACTCCATGATCGTATCACTTGGCAGACAGCTTGTTATCCTTATTCCTGTTGCATGGGCTCTGTCTTTATTTGGTGTTCTTAATTATGTCTGGTGGTGTTTCCCTATTTCTGAGATAGTGTCCTTCATCCTGACTTTTATCTTCTATAGAAGGGTTAAAAGGATCGTCATCGATCCTTTGTGATCAGATGCATATGAACTGTGTGTCCCAATTCAGGAGATGGGGACGGTGTCTCATAAATATCTTATAATCATCTCTAAGACTCTTAATATATAACGGCAGTTCAAAGATATCCTCGCTCCTGTGATAGCATGCGACATGGAGTACGGGCTTATACTTTTCTATAGTAGCGGCAGATCCTTTCAGTGCTTTCAATTCGTTGCCCTCAACATCATACTTTATGAGATCGGCCCGTTTTCCTTCCAGAATGTTATCGACAGTGTCGCATACAATGTCTTTGCCTGCGTCCTGCTCATGGACTCCGCGTCCCTTGCCGAGATTTATGTGTGTGGTGCCTGTAATGTCAGATATGAGTACATTCAGGCATCTTATACTAAGGCCTTCTGTATTTGCGGCCAGTTTGACGTAATTCTTTGAATCGGGTTCTACAGCTATGATATCGGTTATCTCCGGGAAGACTTCTGAATATTCCAGCGCAGTATCACCTGTATATGCACCGAGATCTATGAAAGTCGAAGAGACGGGAAGGCGGGTCAGACCAAATTCCTCTTCCACAGATGTCTCACATTCTTTCAGAAAGCTGATCTTCCCGCTCAGAAAATATTTGACTGTGTTATCAAATGTCAGGGAAGAGAGTGGGTCAGACATATATTCTTTTGCTTTTTTTATCTTATTAATATTTTCATTATAAAATCTCTCATCGAAGACGGTGTTTCCGTAAACGGGAACCTGCGGTGCATATAATTCAGTCTCGGAAGATATCCTGTCAACGTTGTTCATAACCTCAGGAAGGGAAGATCCGAAGCAGAGAAGTACGATCATGTCTTTATAACGCGACCTGATTTCTTCATATGATTCAACTCTGATTCCATGAAAAGAGCGGTTTCTGACAAAACCGCTGCTTGCGAATATCCCTCGAACTTTATCCATTGATCCGTCTGATTCAAGTCTGGCTATGATCTTATCGGCTCCGTTGCCGGTGCCATAAAGGATGATGGGTTTATCGGTCTGTTGTAAGTACTGCCAAAGATCACTCATGGGTTTATTTTAACACAATTAGTAGGGCGCCCCCCTGAAGGGGACGCCCACAAGCCCAAGAATATGAATAAGAGTTAGTTGCTTTTATTGTATCAGCGAGTTGAGTTGCTGCCTCTGAGGCTGTTAACGTATGCGACCCAAGCATCTTTGCTGACTCTTGCTGATGCAGGTGATCCGGAGAGGTCAAGCATGTTGCCGTTTGCATCTGTTACGAAGTTAACGTAGTCGAAGAATCCGTTCTGGTTTCTTGAGTAGTTATCACGGTTGCCAACGAATGTTGATCTGTCGGATTCACTTGTGTTATTGTGTGTGAACTGATATGTGTTGATTACGTTGAAGTTACCGTTTGTGTCGATGCAGATGTTAGGTACTACTACTACTTCATTGTTCTCGTCACGGTATATTCCAAAGTAAAGCACATGGTTCGTATCTGCTTTGTTATTCTGAAGAACTACGTCTCTTGTCTCCTTAGCTGTTGTAAGGAATTCGTTGTCGAGCTGTGTTCTGATGTTTCCGATTCCGATGCCCAGATCTGTGAGGTACATAGCTGCTGTCTCATTGCTTGCTGCGAGAACATTCCTTGTAAGGTTCTGTCCGTCGCGCTGCTCTAAGCCCCAGCTGGTGATTCTTGCGTTGCCGTTGCAAGGATAAACTTCAACGAACTTAGGCTGTGTGTTGTTGCCATACTGTTCAACTGCACGTGCTGCGCAAGCTGAGATGATCTCTTTGACGTTGCCTGCACCCTCAAGGTAAGAAACGTTGTGGGCTGCTGCGAAATCTGTCAGGGTTGTCAATGTATTGTTGTATACTTCGGGCTGTCTGTCGATAGCCTGCTGAAGTCTTGAAGCAATTACGGGATCCGGGATCGTAACTGTCTCTTCTTCTTCGTTGGGATCTTCTGCCAAAGCGTCTGCTGAAGCACCTTCTGCAAGATTTGAAGTGAGGGAAGCATTCATTGAGCTTCCGATTGCATCGTGGTTGCCGCCGGGTGCTGATACGGGTTCAGCTTCCGGAACTTCCTGAACTACAGGTGTGCTCAATGTCTGACCTTCTGAATCAAATGCTTCTATCTCAACCTTATCAAGCTCTTCGTGATTCTTAAGGACGAGGTTTGCAGCCTTACGAGAGCGGGTGATATGTTCTGTTACGCCAACAGTAGTAACTGTTGCGAGGGTAATGATTATCGCGATGGTGCAGACAATCTCTACCAAAGTGAAACCTCTTTTATTATATGTAAAGTTTTTCATTGTCTTGCCCTCCTATTTATATTTTCTTGGGTCATTGCTTGTTATGGCTTAATTATATTGGTTATTTGTGAACAGAAATATCTCCAAATCATGATCGGCGTAAATAGAAAATTGATAGATTGTGAAATAAATGTGAACACGCTCGACATTTTTGCCAAAATCTGACATTTTTATAGGTAATTTTATGTAAACACTTGTAAATGCTGCATTTAATAGAATTGGACTCTATTATTTATTAATAAAAATAAACTTGGAATTAACGCGATATGAATGGAAATGTTGAATTGTGATACAAGTGTGAAGAAACATGGCTTTTTGACATTATTCGTTTTGGTACGATAAATTGGTTGGAAATTTACAATTGACTTAACTAAAATGGAAACATGAGATCAATTGTTAACAAAAAAATATTATTGTCCGGTAAGTATTACGATTACGAATTTGAACGCAAGAGGATCAGGAATATCAACTTGCGGATCAGAACCGACGGAACCATATATGTATCGGCTCCGCTAAGTATCAGTGATAAAAAGGTTGAGGAATTCATCTTATCTAAGGAAGACTTCATTATAAATGCCATTAATAAGGTTAACCTGAAGAATGAGAATTCCTTAAGACCGGATTCTATAGGGAGCGGTACGGAAGTCAGGATATTCGGCAGGAAAAGAGTAGTTACTCTGATATCATCTGACCGTAACGAAGTTCTTCTGACCGATGACAATATATTTATTTGTATAAAAGATATTAATAACAGTAAATTGATAAACAGGGTATATAATAAATGGAGGAGTGATTGCCTTAAGCAGAAGATCCTGCATATCGCATCAGAAGTCCAGCCTCAGTTTATAGCGATGGGTGCACGTGTCCCTTCCGGGTTCAAGTTCAGGACTATGAAATCGAGATGGGGATCATGCAAACCCGGCGATGGTACGCTCACCTTTAATTATAATCTGGTGGAAGTGCCTGAAGATTGTATCAGGTATGTGGTGATACATGAATATGCGCATCTTCTTGTACCGAATCATTCTGACAGGTTTTACCGGTATGTGGCACGGGTCATGCCGGATTGGAAAGAGAAAAGGAGAATCTTAAATGAATTCTGAAGCCAAGATCGATCAATGGGAACGTAAACTTCTTGACCTGAGCCTTAGAAATACTCTTCTTAACATGAAGATAAAAGGCAATATGGTGCCTATTTTTGCTCATTCTCCTGCTATTCTTGAAGATAAGCTTGCTGAAGATATAGATTTCTCGATCAAGGCGAGAAGCGGTGATGATAAGGAGAAAAATAAGGAGAAGGTTTCAGAAGAAACTAAGACTGAAGAAGCAAAGCCTGAAGACATCGAGACTAAATCCGCTCAGGGTGAGGAACCTGCCCAAGAGACAGAAGTTCCTTCTGCGGAGGAGCCTAAGCCTGAGAAACAGACAATCCCTGCAAAAGAATATGATTTTGAAAATCTTGCCGACATAACGGGTTTTGATAAACTGATTACGGAAAACTTCGATAAGAAGAAGCTTTACTCGGCACTTACAAAATCTGAACTTGATACAAATATAAAGAAATTGTACAGAAGTGCAAAGGTTGCCCTGGAAGAGAACGGTGCCAACACCTTATACATAGCATTGGGAGTAATGCGCTGGTTCGATAAGGGAGGAACGACACCTCATTATGCTCCTCTTATTCTTATCCCTATTGATATAATCCGAAAATCAATAGTCTTGGGTTATGTAATCAGACGCCGAGATGAAGATCCGATAATCAATATCACTCTCCTTGAGAAACTTAAACAGGATTTTGGTATCTTATCAGATCCGAAAGAAATCTTTGTAAGTGATGATTCCGGTATTGATGTTGACAAGGTCCTTGAGAATTTCCGTGCACTCATGACAGGGCAGGAGAATTGGGAGATCTTCAACAGCTGCGTAATCGGAATGTTCTCATTTACGAATTTCGTAATGTGGAATGATCTCCGTGCAAGAAGGGATAAACTCAGTGAAAATAAGATTGTTAGGAGCCTCCTCAAAGGAACACTGGATTGGGAAGCTAAATCTATGATTGTTCCTGACAAGCTTGATGAATCTGATTGTTTTCTTCCAATTACAGCCGACAGTTCTCAACTCTATGCTATCAAGTGCGCCACTGCTGGAGAGAGTTTTGTCCTTCATGGTCCTCCGGGGACAGGAAAATCACAGACGATAACTTCGATGATCGCGGATTTGTTAGCACATAAAAAAACTGTTCTTTTTGTTGCTGAAAAGAAAGCTGCTCTTGATGTGGTATATTCACGTCTGGAAAAGATTGGATTAGGCCCGTTCTGTCTTGAACTTCATTCAAATAAAGCGAAGAAGAGTGCATTTTTGGCACAGTTGAAGGAAGTTATGGAACTTAAAAAGAGGACTGGGAGTGGCGATTTCGAAAAGAAACGTGTTGAATTGGCCAATAAGCGTCATGAGCTTGACGGATATTGTGCTTCGCTCCATCAGTTGAGGAAGGATGGTAAATCTCTTTACGAACTTATAAACATTTATTCTGAAGCTTCTCTAGCTCCGGATGTAAAGGGTTTTGATGATGGTTTTTTTGCAATAGTAAACGAAGATACATATTCTTTGTGTGAAGATGCTCTTGAAGGAATTGTCTCAGCTAGCAGGGCGATGGGAGATGTAACTGAGCTTTCTTATGTTGGAATTACTGAATTCAGTCAAAGACTTAAAACTACTCTTCCGGAGAATGCTGCAGATTTAAAGGAGAAGACTGAGATTCTACAGGAAGCATTTAATAATGCAAAATCAACAATTACAAGCGCGGGAATAGTTATACCTGGGTTAGGAGACGATAATCTTGGTGCTGTTCGCAAACAACTTGAAATATCTAGATTGTTAATTAAATCTTCTGATATTCCAGTTAAGATCTGTTCGGCTGAAGATTATGAGACTGTAATCAAAGTTTTTGACGAGTACCGTTTTATTCAAAACAGATTGAATGAGAATATGCAGATTCTTATGAATACATATACGTCAGACATTTTGTTGCTGGATATTGAGTCTGTTTTGAAGGAATACAAAGAAGCAAATGCAAAGTCTTCGTTATTCAAATCATTTGCTATTGGAAAGGTATATAAAAAGGTAGAGAATTATCGTGTTCATGCGACCAAAGATGAACACCTTGAGTCAAATCTTGAATTAGCAGCTTCTATTGTTAGAGATAAGTCTGAAATGGACAAGCTTTATACTGATAGGCTTTCTTCCTATGTTGATCGTGATCTTCTTGATAATGACGAGAGGACAACAGCTCTCAAAAATAAGATTAGCGCATGTCTTACAAAACTTGATGAATTCGATCGTACTGGAATGCTTCGAAGAACATTTGCTGCTAATAAAACTTATGAAGAAATTTGGAATAGGTTGGATGTAGCTTATAAGGATTTTGATGAGTCGCGTTCCGTGTTGGAAGAAAATGCTGAAATCAAAGCAGTACATGATTCTGCTACGTTTGATGATCAGTATAGTCTTGCGGATGATATCTCCTCTAGTATTGAACATCTTCGTGATCGTGTAATGATTAATCAGGCGATTT
>Ga0247611_10004635_pt1 | contig 18883 bp, 11 predicted proteins | sample 177DNAGHGhighgp2_FD_192422 | JGI IMG/M metagenome (GOLD analysis project Ga0247611, IMG submission 192422) | Sheep rumen microbial communities from Palmerston North, Manawatu-Wanganui, New Zealand - 1770 DNA GHGhigh gp2 | ecosystem: Host-associated > Mammals > Digestive system > Stomach > Rumen... | reverse complement strand
TCGAACTCAAGAACCGACTTTCAAAGAGTTTCGTGGGTCTCTTCTTCGACCCGAACGACCCGACAATGGCCGACACATTCGAATCTGCCATAAAAGCTGTCCTAGACCCTATCAGAACACAGCGCGGTATCACCGACTACCGTATCGAAATCGACAACAGTGCGGAGGCGAGGGACAGGCTTGAACTCCCAGCAATTATCCACGTCAAACCGACGCAGTTGCTTGAATATATCGACATCTCGCTTGTTATGACCCCTCAGGGTGTGCAGTGGGTATAAGCGATATAGCAAAGACTGGAATCAGACGCTTATTTCAAAGAAACGGGGACCGAAAGGCCCCCGTTTTTGTTTTCATTTATTCTTTGAAACTGGATTGAACGAAAAAAAAGCCCAGACATAAGCCTGGGCTATTCTTTATTTCAGCATTCTGTTCAGAACACCAGAATACAATAAAACGGTTTCAATGTGATGTCGATTGTGGCAAGGTCGTCTCCGCTGTAGTCGAGTTCGGAGAACTTTGCCGTCGTAATCATGGCTTCTTTGATAATCCATTCCGAAATCGCGGCGCCAGTCGGGTCGAGCATCTGAAGCACAAGGTCGCGTTTGTATGCCACAGCGTAGCCCTGGCGGCCAGTGACGGATTCAGAATGCAGTCGCACCCATTCCATCACAGCCTGTGAAGCGGACGGTCCGATTGGGTCCCTGAGGCTGACATTGATGTCGTCCCAGTTGTATCGTCCGACAACCCAGTTCGAGGTGTTCATGAACTGGATTTCTGTGGCATTCTGGGTGATTGACGGACGGCTGCAACTTGCAACCCACCATTCCTGGATACCCAGGTCGGACGGGAATCTGAGAAGGAAGCGGTTCTTTCTTAGCAGCTCATAGGTTATAGGGGCTTTAATGAGTAAGTCTGACATGGTATACTAGTGTTTATTTATTATTTTTCTGGGTTGATTTTATCTTCCACTGATTTGTCAATCTGCAAGAATATCTTCTTCAGCAGGTCGTATTGGGCTGTTTCAGGGTTATTGGCGAGTTTGGTCAGCCCCTTGAGAGTCATAACTCTTATACTGGTAATCAATTTCGTGATTTCTGGGTCGCCGTCAAGCGGGTTCTGCTCCTTGGGCTCCATTGCGGCCATGCCATTATCCTGGCCCACTCCTTGTTCTGCGGCCATATTCTCTTCGCCGCCCATGGCTGGCTTGTCGTACATCATCTCGTCGCCGTCTTCACCGTAAACAAGACCCTCGCAGGTCATCCTGTTAGGACCCAGCATCTGTCTCATCTCGGAGATAAGCTCGCGTGTGTTAATCTTGTCCATACTATAAACAGTTATGTTTTTCTAGTTTTATTATTTATAAATATGGTGGTCCGAAAAAATGATATTTTGGAACATTCTAAATATTATATCATTTCAAAAAAGTTGCGAGAATTATGAAAAAAAATCAACCAGTTCCGAACTCAGCCAAGCCGACAGCCGTAAAATCCATCGAAAAAAATATGAAAAACGGTGTCAGGAAACCTGTAAAACATAAAAATTACGGGGTTTCCAAGCTTGAGGCGGACTTTGCGAGGGAATTTTTGGACAAGCTCGGAATAAAGTATATCTATCAGTTCGAGGCCAAGGATATAGGCAGGTTTTTTGACTTCGCCGTCACAGTTTACGACAAGGTTCCGTTCATCACGGAGACCAAGGACGGTATCGAGTGCATCAAACAGGACGGGCAGAACGTGCCGATAAGTTTCATAATCGAGATTGACGGCGGGTACTACCATTCGGACCCCAGGGTGGTGAACGAGAAGAAGCTTAACCCGATGCAGAAACACAACAAAAAGGTCGATTTCCTGAAAAACAAGTGGTGCGACCTGCACGGATACCCGATTCTCAGAATTTGGGAGTACGACATACGCAAGAACCCGACCAAGGTGTTCGACGAACTGTACAGATACCTTGGAGACGGCAACAGGAGAAAAAGGATTGCCGAAAACAAGAAGAGACCGCACTGATTTTTTGTTTTTTTGGCTGGATTTGGCTATATTAGTGGACAAACAACTTCGACAATTTATGGAAGCAACACTTTTAATACCATACAGCTACAGTGACCCAGACCACGATTTCGACTATGACAGGGAAGTCAGCATGAAGGAATACAACGAGCAGATGGTATCCACATACAGGAAGTACAGGCCTGTCATCGACAGAAACATCCACAGGCTGGGCCAGAACCTGGCGATAAACAACGAGGGCGAGAAGGAGAGGAACCGCTTTCGCCAGCAGAACACGTACTTCAGCGAGACGAAGGCCAAGATATGCGACATGGAGAACCATGAAATCGGCATTGACCAGCTCATCGAATACTACCAGAGCGGAGAGATGTTCATCATCGACCTCCAGCTACCGATATACGACCAGAACGAGGAGCTCGAACCTGAGGTGAACTCCTGGATTATCGAGACCATGAAACTGAACAACACGGTCGAGCTGACAGATGAGGAAAGACTGGCTGGCTACACCAAGCGCGACATGAAGCTCAAGTTCAAGGACAGTAATTCCAGTGCACTGCTTAGGAACACCAAGATGGTGGATGTGGTCAACAACCACACGTTCGCGTTTTTAGTTGAGCAAATAATATTTTTAACAAACAGATAACATGGCGACAAGGTCAAAAGAGGAATTACAGAAGGAAATCAACGAGAAAAGGGCGTTGAGAAACAAGCAGGTGGCCCAGCTAAAGGCACAGAACGAGCTTCTCGAAGATGAAAAAAGACGGGCCGCTGAAAAATGGGGGGAGGACAGTGAAAAGACCAAAAAACTTTTCCATGAGATTGATTTCGCAATCGGCCAAAATCTTGAAAGAGGCAGGGAACATCTGGGCGCGTCAGAGGACGAAATAAACGCGACTCAATACAATGAACCAGACCCAGCCGAGGTTGCGGCGTATTATGAGAGACTTGAAAGGAAGGGTATCACAGACGAACAATTACGGCAAAAAGACTTGACAAAGGACAAGGCGTATGTTGAGATGGAAGAAAGCAAGTCTCCAGTGGACAAGCTTAAGGAAAAGCTTGCAAATCTGAAAAACAGGAAGAAAACGGTCGAGCCGAAGGTGAACGACGGCCTGATGACGGACGAGGAGTTCGAGGAGCTTATCAAGAGGCCAAGACCCGCGCCAGACTATGTTTTCGAGCCAGAGGCGAAAACGGAAGAAACAGGTTCAGCCGAACAACCCGCCAAGCCCGATATTGCGGCGACTGCCGAATACGGCGAGAGCAGTCCAGTCCAGCTTGACCCGTTAAACATCGACACCGAGAAAAGGGCATCCTGCGAGGACTTCGACCCAAGGGACATACCGCCTGAGGTTATGTACGATATTATTGAGCTGCCGTCGCACGGGGAGTGCTACCCTCACAAGAAGGGCAAACTCCCAGTGGCATACCTGACCGCGGCGGACGAGAACCTCATAGCGTCCCCGAACATGTACAACAACGGGAGTCTGATAGACATCATTCTGGAAAGGAAAATACTTGACAGGACAATCAATGTCAAGGATTTGTGCCAGGGTGACAGGGACGCTATCACCGTGTGGTTGAGGGCCACCGCATACGACAAGATGTTCCCGATTAAAGCCCGCGACCCAAAGACTGGGAAAGTATACGACACCCGCATCGACTTGTCCAAGCTTAAATACAAGGAGTTCAACCTCAAAGGAGACAAAGACGGATATTTCGACTACACAACTTCGAACGGGGATATCATCAAGTTCAAGGTCTTGAGCAAGGACGAGAACCAGAAGCTTCTGGAATATACCCTGTCAAGGTACGGGGCAATCAACAGGCAGGAACTGGCCGACCGCATCAGTGCGCTGAAACAGTATGTTTCCGAGCTTGATTTTTACGAAGGGTATGATTCTGCCCTGGAAGCCCTTGATGTCGTCAAAGAGTGGGCGGACACAATAAAAGCCGAGGACAACCTTACCGACGACGGTATCTATTCGAGTGCGGTAACGACCAAGATGATTGCCCACACTAAGTCAATCAATGGCGAGACCAACCCAGTGTACATCAAGACTTATATCGAGAACATGAGGGCTGGCGAGGCCGCTGCATACAGGAAATATGTCGACGAGCACGTGCCAGGCATGGACCTGAAGATAAAGATTAACATTCCAGAGTCCGAGGGAGGGGGCTCTTTCGAAACCTTTCTTGGCGTCTTCGATACTATTTTCATTACTGTATGATAATTATGAGAAGAACTTGATGGAGGAACTGTGGAACGTGCACAAGCACATGAAAATCCACATGACTGAAATATACAACATGCCGACCTACATGCGCAGGGCATACATCCAAATCCACAACAAACTGAACAAGGAGGAGGCCGAGGAACTGGACATGAAACAGAAAGGCTGGACGCAGCCGCCGACAAAAAACCGCTGAAAACGGCGGTTTTTATATTTATATATAATACAAGTTTGTGAATTATGGCAGGTAGTACAGGAGAACAAATATGGGAAGTGATAAACCAGCTTTATCATAAAGTTGACGCCCCCAATATGGGCGGCAATGAGAAGACTGGTTATGTCGACAGGGGTTTCGGACGCCGTGTTGATAGGTTAAGCAGGTCGTTGACTGATTTTGTCAAGCAGGAGGAAAACTATATTAAAAACCGTAATGATATAAGCGACGAAGCAAAGATTGAAGAAATAAATAACATAAAAAACAGCAAGCAGTATATAGCCCTTAACAAGGATATACACAAGAGTGTTGTCACTTCAAATACTGTGTCGTTTTTTTCCCAGCTTCTCCACGACGCAAAAGATTTTTATGTCGCCACAAGGAATTATGAGTTTGAGCTTTATGAAAATCTAATTGAAAGCGCGTCTAGTCTAATAACCAGAAAAATCAATATCGGTTCCCAGTATTACGCCAACTCGCTGGATATTGTGACTTCAACGCTTAACGGGAATATAATGGAGCTTGGGTCGCAGGCTTCAAGCCATCAGATTTCGTTGGCGAAGAATCTTTGGGAGTATCAGAGGGAGTACGGTATAACGCTTCGGAAAACACAGAATGCCGCAAGCATAGCCGAACAGGACTATGCTATTGGCGCAAAGGCTGATTTTATCCTCGATGCAGCCAAAAATATCGGCATCACGGCAACAAATTTGATAAACGAGCATGAAAGATACGCCGATGTAAAAAACGGTGTTCTTGATTACGAAATAAGTGAGGACGGCAAAAAGACGCTAATTGACACCTTTGAATTCATAAAAAAAGAGAAGGAAGAAGTCAGGGACCTAATCAAATTGAGAGAAAAGGCGCTGAACTTGGATGTCAAATTACAAGAGAAATTGTTTGATTTCCAGAAACAACTTTTCGAACAGAGCGAGCAGATATACCAGAAGGTCCAGGAAATAGCTAATTTCACGGACAAGAGCATGATGGAGCTTGACAAGAACTCGAAGGAACTTGCCAAACAGTTCGGCTTCGTCGGTGAACAGGGCCAGGCCTGGACCAACACGATGATAGACAACAATGTCATCGCGGCCAAATGGGCCATGAAGGCCGAGGATTTCCTCCATGCCCAGGAAGCCTATCTTGACAACGCTGGGCGCGGCGTCAACCTGAACCAGACAGGTGGAGAGGAATTCGACCAGATGGCTGCCCTGTCACGTGCAACTGGCACCGACATGAGCCAGATTGGCGCCCTAATGGGTGACATGAATATATTCAACACCTCTGTGGGCCACGGTGTCGACAACATATTCACTATGTACAAGATGGCCAACAGGATGGGGCTGTCTGGCAAGAAGTTTATCAAGGACCTCTCGCAGAACCTCAAACTGGCCCAGAAATATAATTTCGTCGGCGGCACAAAGGCTATGGAGAAGATGTCGGTCTGGTCTCAGCAAGTCAGGCTGAACTTGCAGTCGGTGGCGAATTTTGCGGAGGGTATCATGGATGGAGGACTTGAATCCACGCTGGAAAAGGCTGCCAGGTTGCAGGTGCTCGGCGGTAACGCCGCCATATACTCCGACCCTCTCGGAATGATGTACGACGCTGGCGCGGATGTCGCTAACCTGGCCAGAAGGATTGAGGGTATGATAGGCAACTACGGCACGCTCAACTCCAGGACGGGCGAGACCACGTTTACGTGGACCGACGAAATGATGGTCAGGCAGATTGCCAAGGGTCTCGGAATAGATTCAGAAGAGGCCAAGAACGTACTTAGGGAGAAAAATAAGTTCAGTGTTGCCAGGAAGCAGATAAACAAGGCTCTTTTCAGTGAGGAGGAACAGAGGGAGATTTCCAACAGGGCTACGTACAACGAGAAGACGGGACAGTTCGAGGTCACCATGCTCGGCGGCCAGAAGAAGGCAATCAGCGACCTGACGACAGCCGATTTGGAGAACATGAAATCTAACAGTGATACCGAGGCTTTGACCCAGTATGCGGAGAAATCGCTGACTGTCGAACAGAACCTGTTGGCCAAGACGTCTTACATTGCGGCAAGGATAGCCCAGATAACTGGCGACACCTGGTATGCGGCCAAGGCTGCCCAGGAGAACATAATCAAGAGCCATACGGCGGAACAGATACAGATTGGAAGCAGGTATAACGGAAGGACCTGGGAGTTCCAGAACGTCAACCTTAACCGAGACTATGAACAAGCGTACAAGAACTACCAGAACGGCACATATGACAATGCAATGTACCAGATGGAAAACTTCACTGCGGCTGCGGCAGCGGAGGTGGACAATTTCGGAAACGAGCTGAGGCAGGCCACCGAGCTCATGAAGAACAACGACCTCCAAGGGCTGCTTAAGATGATTGGTGCGTTTGCCGAGGCCACGGGAAGCGAGAACCTGATAAGGGTGGCCGACAAGGCCACAGTGAACTACGGCAGGTCCAAGGACGGCAAGAAACACTGGGATTCTGACATGGCTGGCCTCATGGGAGGCTTCGGAAATTCGGATGAAGACATAAAGCAATACGGCGGAAGGGCCACAAGGTACGTGGAACCCACGAAGTTCACCGCCGCACACGGGTACAATGACGAGAGGGCCTGGGTCGTGCAGGAGAGCAACACGACGGCAGTCAATTCGCTCACCAATGCAATCAACAACCTATCCTCTGTGCAGTTGCAGTCAAAGGCTACCGTGGACTTGAAAGGTTCCATAACGCTGAACGGTACGAACATGAAGATTAGTGCCGACGAGCTGGCAAAGGACCCTGAGTTCATGCAGCAGCTCGCGTCGTATCTGTCAAGGAGAATTGACCTGAACACCAACGGCGGAAAGTCCAGCGGCTCTAAGCCTGGAGTTGTCAGGAAATAGGAAGTTTGCAAACAATCATATATATAATAAAACAACATCGTAATGCCATTAAGTTACAATCCAACCAATCTGCTCAACGAGTTGAACATCGACAATGCAAGCCAGTTCCTTCCGATAACGTTCAGGAACATTGTGGCTCCGTTCCTTGACACGGATATCGACCTTCCGATACAGGGACGCGTAGATTTCAACGCCCTGAATCTCATATTCAGGCTCGACCATATGGCGAGGAACAAGGCCGAAAAGGACCTGACATTGTCGGCTATCGGTGGAAACGCATATGCGGACGGAGACGGCGACAATATTTCGATACCTGTCCTTATGCCGTCATACGCCAACGGCAACAACTATGGCGATTTTGTGATAAGGGAGAGGGCGGATTCGAATGGCGGCGTCCTGACTACAAGGGACAAGAGGTACTGGGACTTGCCTGAGAATTTCGGGGACGAGGAGAACACTGGTGTCAACGGTGTCGTGTTCAGCCGTGACGAGTGGGTGAACAGGAACTCTATTTTGGCAAAGACAAGGAGGCTTTGGCAGAACAATAAAATAAAGTCCATCATATCTGAATTCCACACGAGCGGTGTGAAGTATGAGGGGCAGGTGGCCACCAAGTTTGGTGAATCCAGGGGCAGGAACCTCCTTACATACGCTGTGGAGAACGGGGCCCAGCCCTACACGGTAAATGGGTACGACAACCCGTATTGCAGGGTGTGGACCAACCACCACCGTTATGCGAGGTTCATAAACACGATGAGGGCCGACAGCGGGCGGCTGAACTACTGGGGTGAGAATTTCGAGATTGACCCGAAGAACGTGACGGAATACGGCGACGGGGAGAACTACGACTACGCATGGAGGGGGAAGCACAACCAGGACAGGCGTGCCAAGTACAGTGTACTAGACACTGAGACGGGTCTGGTCAAGATTGCCCCGAAGTTTATGGGTGGAGGCGAAAAAAACCTCCATACCAAGTCCTGCATGTTCTCGATTGAAAACCTTGCCTGGAAGGACTACGACCCGTACAGCTTCGAACAGGCCCTGTCATGGGAGCAGCGCGGTCCGCTGGGCGGAAGGATTATGTGGTTCCCGCCATACGGCCTGTCGATAACCGAGACGACCGCTGCCAACTGGAACGGGCAGGACTTTATAGGGCGCGGCGAGAAAGTGTACACTTATGTGAACACGGAAAGGAGCGGGAACCTGACGTTCCTTATGTTAACCGACCACCCGTCGTCGGTTGACTATGCGTCATGGTACAACGACGCTGGTCTGAACACCGAGAACGACTACCACAGGTATTTCGCTGGGTGCAACGACGGGAAACCAGCGGACGGGCAGAAGGCCGATTTTTCTGGCAACTTGAGCGGTACAAAGGGCGACGGCTCGGAATACGGTCTTGACACGCTTTCTGGAAGGATGAACAACGACATGCTTATCAAGAAGCCGACCCTGTTGACGGATGAGTTTGTCGACGAGGGCACGCCCGACATAGTCGCAATCAGGGGAGAGGAAGAGACATACGAGCCAGACAAGCCAAACACGCCAGAGTCGGTCACAACCGACATACAGTTCCTCGTTTTCTTCCCGAACAACTATAGTGGATATTATGACAGGCCGACCAAGGATAACACTGGGGTGGATGCAATAGCGTATCTGCTTGCTGGTGTGGGTGCCCAGGTTTCAAGCGGGCGGCAGGCCGTCAGTAAGATGGTCGATATTCCGATAGACGAGAACAATCTAGGCTCAAATCCGATAGGATATGAGATGGACGACAATATAGGCATCACAGTTAACAGCCCTGACAATGTGATTAAGACGCACAGTAAGGGCAGCTACCCGAAATGGCACTACCGTATCGATGCCAAAAGGAATTCGAAGGATGAAATCACGTATGGTGCGGACGGGTATAACAACATGGCGGTGGATGTGTTGAAGAGAGAAGCCAACTACAAGGACAATGTGTCGTTTAAGTTCAATAATTTTGACATAGACTCAGTTGGAAGCGACCTGAAGGCATTCGGTACTGCCAATGTTGACCTTTATTCTTTCGCTGAGGTAGCGGCAGCCGTGTACGGAGAATCCAGCCCGATATACAGATACCTTACAGGAAAAGGTGTAAGCACGGACAGGGTTAAGAAACTGAACGAAATATTCACAATGGAACTGACTGGCATTGATATTGCTGGCTATTCCAACTCACACGGAAACGTGCCGCATAACAGGCGTTTGGCTATAAACAGGGGAAACACAATCCTTAATTGGCTGAAAAAACACATAAAGGTTCCAGCCAATGTGAATGTCACAACTGCCAGCACCGACAGTGTCAAAGTTGCCAGTCCGAGCGTTGACGGCAGGATGCCGAAGCTGTACCGTTCAGCCAAGGTTGTACTGCATTTCAAGAACAGTCAGACCGTGAGCGAGAACCAGACAGACCCCAAGATTGGATATGTGTTCCTGAACTTCCAGCCAGAAGAGGATGGGAGTGTTCCAGAGTATGTCCAGAATGCAACTTACAAACAGACAAGCAGCAATCCAGACAAATATTATCTATTGTCTGCCAAGCCAGACGACTGGGACACAAACTATGCCAACTATTATACAAAGACTATGGTTCGCAATTTGGATGAAGTCACAATCACAGACCACAAGGTCCATGAAGAACCAGAGTCTACATATAAAAACTATGTCGGTTTCGAGTGGGTTAAAAACAAAGTCAACACGGACGGGACGATATGGAACTATTACAGGATGAAACAGGAAAACCTGTATTTTGAGGATGTTGCGAAAACCGACAGTGAAGGTGAACAAACAACACAGGAAACCCCAGTGATACTCTCGGAGACCCAGATATTCGACATGCTGGTGAGTTTTATTAGGGATGACAACCCGTCAAAGTTCTATTACAAGTCGAACCAGTCATTCATGAAAATTGAGTTCAGCCAGCTCAACAGATTCCTAAAGCCTGGATTTAACATCGTCGAATTGGCGGTTGATGCAGACAACAATGTAAGTCCGTCGTTTTTTGAGGTCAATGACTTCATCGAGATAACGGGGCTTTTCCTCGTTGTCAACAAAAATTTCGAGATGCTGGAAGCCGACGGTGTTCTCGAATATGTTCCATGGCCAGAAGACAATATTGTCGAGAATGCTGAAGGTTTCAATATATTGAAGCCGTATGAAAACGGCGATGTGTTTTACACCGATTCTGGTGCCGAACATATCTTCTACAGGGTGACAACCCAATCGTTCGATTACAGTGTGATGACAAGACCTGCCACCGTGGATGACTTTAAAAACGGGGACAGCGGCCCATACAACCCGAACACCCATTATTCTGAAGGTATTGTGGTCTATAAGGCTGGAGACAGTTCAAACGAAGGTTTTTATGTATGTGTTGACAACACTACAACCCACAACATGTCATGGATTGGCACAAGACTGATAGACAAGGCTATGGAAGTACTCGGATACACCGAAACCAAGTTTATCGAACTGCTTAGACAGAAAGCTGCGTTTGATAGTGCCGAGGGACGTGTGGACGAGGTGATTCTCGACAGGGACGCTGGCGACATGGACGTTATCTGGGGATATGGCGATATGTCTGAATATGACGGGACGAACGTCACTGTTTCTTCCGTGCTAGCGACGCTTGCGGCCGAGGTTGCTGGCAAGATTGACGCCAATGAGACGGCTTTCATATCAACCATGTTGAAGAATGATACCACACGCCTCCTGACAGAATTCGGTGATGGCGACACCCGTGTGATAATCAACAGCGAGGATGTCAAGAAATATATCGGTGCCAAGCGTCTGTTGGACTTGGCCGAGTTCGTGGACATGGAGAACGGTGAGACCAGGAACGTGGAAACTGGCAAGACCGACTCTTTCGACGACATGGTCGCCAAATCATTGAAAAAGGACGCCACCGACTGCGACACGACCCTTTGGGTCGACATGGGCGACGGCATACTGGTCCAGGAATGTTACATCAACCCAGAGAACAGGAAGCCGAAGTCAGCCAGCAGGGAGAATGAAGGCAACAAGATAAGGTATGACCAGGAATACTATTTCTACAAGCGATATATGGCCGACCATCCGCTTGTATTTGAAAAGCTTCAGGAGAAAATTAAATATTTCGAGCCAGCGTTTCATTCCATGACGCCAGAGGGATTCAACGCAAGGCTTACGTTCCTTGAGCAGTGCACAAGGCAGGGTAATACCAAGACAATGTCAGACCAGGGCGGGAAAACCGCCAACAACCTGGCGTTCGGTCGCCCTCCGTTCTGTGTGCTCAGGCTTGGGGATTTCTACAACCAGATGATAGTCATCGACAATATTTCCAAGGACTACAGTGTGTCGGATGGGCTGCAGTGGGACCTCAACACGGAGGGCAACGGCGTGCAGCCAATGCTTTGCAAGGTCACAATCTCGTTCAAGTTCATCGGTGGCGGTGACATCACTGGTCCAGTCAGAAGGCTGCAGAACGCGATGTCGTTCAACTACTACGCCAACACCAGCTTCTACGACAACCGTGCCGACAGGGCCGAATATCAGCCGACCAACTATGAGACGATGGGTGGGGCTGGCAACAACCAGCTTGACTATGGCAAGTCATATGCCTATACTGGTAAGATGTATAGCAACAATGAAGCAGGCCAGAAGGAATTGAGAATAAAGAAGAAGTAATACACGATATATGGGATATTATAACCGTTATACTGCATTCATGGCTGACGGCGAGGTGTCGGTCAAGGTTCCGTTCGTCAAAATACCTAATTCGAGTACTGACAAGATACTGGAATATGACAGAAAAACAATGAGGTGCGACACACTGTCGTATAAGTTCTACGGCGACCCGAACTATGGCTGGCTGATACTTCAGGCAAACCCAGAGTACAGTGGGTACGAGTTCTCCATACCAGACGGGGCCAGGTTCAGGATACCTTACCCGTTGGACAGTGCGATACAGCGTTATGAGAGTGAGATAAAGAAGTGGAAGGACGAGCACGAGGCTTGAAAATGCCGCCAAAAATACTTATATTAAGGATAACTAACTAATGTAAGTATGGCAAAAGACGACAGCAACGGCTTTGGCACCGTGAGGAGGCCGAACAACGATACAAGGATTAGATACGTAGAGCCTAACGACATATACGGTGAAATCAACGGCGTTCCGACCACGCCAGATTACACCGACTACTGCATATGGTGCAACCTCATCGTAGAGAAGTTCAGCAGGATTAAGAACGGTTCGTCTGGGACCTCTGAGAGCTCCAATTCCAAGACGTATGTGTATTCTTGGGACGCGACCAGGGCCGACGGGGCACATTGGGTTTCGTTCATGACTGGTCGGCAGGACGGCCCAGACTACAACTATATGACCACCGACTATACCGAGATTGACTTCAACGAAATCAAAGACAGGAATTTCATCGAAGGACTTGGCATTGAGTCTGTTACAATCACAATGAACAACTATTACGTTCCTGAAATAACGATAAATTTCGTGGATGTGAGGGGCAGCGGATTTTTCGGCAGGGAAGAGGCTACACACGACACTTTCGACCTTATAAACCTTGAAAAGGACAAATACGGAAACCTGATAGACAACTTTTACAGTTGTTTCGTGTCTTTCCCGTATCCGAGGTTCAAACTCCAGGTCAAAGGCTTCTACGGAAGGCCAGTGACCTACCAGCTGACATGCAGCAGTTTCACTGGCTCGCTCGACAGTTCTACGGGCAATTTCAAGCTAACGGCCAAGTTTATCGGATATTTCTACGGTATCATGGCCGACATTCCGTATGAATACCTGGTGGCGGCTCCGCTGTGCACCTATGTGGGACAGTCTTATTGGGATGACAATGTCAACAAACCAGAATGGAGACTTGACGACGACAGGCCGCCGATAAAATTGTTCGATTTTTACAATCTTGTCTCCAACGCTATGCAGAAAACCGACGGCAGAACCAAACTGATGGGCACCGCAGCAAACGACGCAATGGAGCATTGCAAGATGATGTCGACGAAACTCAGGGCTGTCAGGGGGATGGTCGGAGAGTTCAAAACCGAGCTTAAGAGGGAATTCGAGGATGTGAGTTTTGAATGCAATACCGTGGACAGCGGCCAGCTTATCCTGTTGGGAAAAACCGACACTGTCAAATTGTCAGATAGGGTGTGTGGCAGGTACAACAAACTGGTTGCTATACTTGACGAATACACCAGGGAGTATGGCTCGTCATACAAGACTGAAAAAGGCGAGACTCTGGACAAATCGAAGAGGCCTGGCACCCAGGAGGACAAATGGGCCAGCGGGGAAACCAAGCTGACGGAGTTTTTCAGGGTCAGCGGAGGCAAACTCTATTGCGGCAGCAAGGACCTGTCCAATGCACGTACAAGTTTGAAAGGCTTGATTCTTCCCACCTGCTCCCCGTCAAACGGGGACGGGCTCAAGACTACCGTACTGAGCGAGGACATATCGGATGTAGTGAAGAAATCGGCAGGCCAGTATCAGAAGATAATTACCAGCGGAAGTTTGTATGCGTGTGCTATAGACTTCAACCGAATAGAATACACGATAACCGATATTGAAAGCAAGGTCAACCGCGAACTTGAAAAATTAGAGAACGAGCTGAGCGAGCGACAGACACAGAACATTATCGACTATTTTGGCTTTGCGCCATATGTCGGAAATTTTTTCAAGATTGTGATGTGCCATCTGGAAACGTTTGTTGAGATAATGTACAGTGTGGCCAAAGTAATAGACGGGCAGATGGCCAGCCATGACAGGGAAGCTGGGAAACTTGGAATCAATATCAACGACACGGATTTGTCCAGTAAGTTGGCGGATAACGTACCGCCTTGGCCAGCTGTGTTTGAAAAGAAAAAACCGAACAGGCCAGGCGACAGCATGGATGTGGACAGTACGGCCAGATACGACACGTTTGGAGACGATTCCGACACCAGGGGATGGGTCGGTGACACAATGGGCGCGGTAGACTGGGAGGAGAGGTCGATGCTCATGGCGTTCTACAACGCCCTTATCAAGGTCATCACACCGAAAAAGGCTGACGGGACGGACCTGTCCGCAACAAACCCCACGGTATCGGCAAATGTATTCCCGTCAATTCCAAGCGACCTATATACTGGAGTGCCTAAATATGCCACGGAATCCAAGCAGAAGCTTGCCGCATACCTGGGCATAAGGCTCATGCAGACCTACGCCTTGTACAACAGGGGCAATGTCAGTGAGCGTTATGCCAAGGCTTTCGCAATACTGGACGCATACAACTTTTTCAAACAGACCGACAGTAAGGCTGTAAAGACAATGATAACCCCGTCCAAGGGCACCAGTATAGGTGACGAACTGTACAGGTTGATGTTGGCCCCAGAGACTGGCAGCGGCACCCATTGCACATACGAGTTTACGAATGTGGTGAACAACCGACATCCGATATATGTGGAGAACGGCCCCAACCTGACATACACGTATATGAATACGGAGAACGGTATACCGATACTGCCAGTCACAGTGGACAATCTGACGTCTGGCCAGGTCGGGAAATGTTTCACCAACAACGGAGACGGCAAATTTACTCCGAAATACGATGCCGAGAATCAGTTCAGCCAGCTTGGCAATGGCTTCCAGTATTCTGGTACGACAAAGAAGATGCTGGATAACTTTGCTGAGCCTGAACGAAGCACGATAAAGGCCGATTACCAGAATCCGTCTCTTTTCTATCTGGCTTTCGGCGAAGAGACTGAAATTCTAGACACATATTCTGGCATGTTCACCACTGGAGATTTCGTGACGGACAACAGCGATATGGACGATATTCTTAAAAGCAACAAGAGGCTGCTTTCTGAATTTTCGTCGAGATACTGGAAAACAATTGACAAAGATGAGTATCTGTATGATGGGATAGGCACTACGGTAACGTTTGACCTTGCTCAACTGGATAAAATCAACTCTAAAAACATAAAAACAAGCCTTGGAAAACGAAAAGCTGGGCTTTAACAATAAAAATTTGTATTATCATATCAGGCACAATGGGAAAATATGGAGTCGTTGTTGGGATTCTAAGTATATCCAAGTTTGCACAGAAAGCAAACGAGTTTATAAACGGTATCCTGAAATCGTTGCCAGATACGGACGAGGAGGGTACTAGGAACATCGAAACAGGTAAAGTGCAGCTGATGTACCTCAACAATGTTTACGACAGCCGAGAAATCAACTCAGAGTGGGTGTACGGGCGCATTAACCTGTTCGGGACCAGTCTGTATTACGCACAGAATGGCGCGAACAAGGAAACTGCCGATACAAGTGACGAGCAGATTATAACGAAGAAGATGGCCAAGGCCTACCTGTGGCTCCACACCATACCGTTTGACTATGAGAAGTTGTTGGCGGCCCCATCGTTCTTCAGGAACGGGAACCAGGCGAGCGGCGGTATAGAATCCCTCCCGTATCTGTACATAGTCTTTATTGGGGCACTTCTGTGGAGAAGAAGCTACCATTCAGCCAACAACACTGACCCGATAGCATTCCCGCCATTATATAAAAACCTAAGCTATACCGCAGACAAGAGTCTTATAAGCCGAACATCGAACGGATATAGGATGGTTTTACAACCATGGACGGATACATATATACCGCTCAGTGTAGATACTTTCATAAACCTTAATGTGGACAGCCACATAACCAATACATTAATCACAGTGTTCAAACAGTTTGTCAGCCAGACATGGCCGACCATTGAGGAAATGTTCGAACCGTGCATAGTACAGAACGGAAACAATCTTCCAAGGCCGATATATCTTGACGATTTCAGGGAGATAGCGTCAGCTGCCGAGAGTTATATCAACGGGAAGTGCCGCGAGCTGAAAAGGATATGTTTCAATGAAGGACTGGAAGTCGGGGATGGAAAATTCATCCTTACTGGCACAAGGTTCGACATGATTCTCCCATACGATAAGAACAACGTAATGATGTTTCCGTATTTGACGAACGATATAGCCAGGGTTATCACCGATATATACAAAGCGTCCGCATATGTCCTGACAACTGGATTTGTCGGAATGACACAGACCACGGCGACAAATGTTCCAAAGAACTTTGCCAAGTCGTACATAAATGAATTTACATCAGTCCTGGACACGTTGAGCATGAAAGCTTTGGTTAACGAAAGAGCTGGTTATCCAGTAGATGTGAAGACCAAGCAGCTCAGGGATTTCCACATTGCAATGTATATGTATTTTAAGAATTTGTGGGACAAGTGGCTTAGTGGTTATTATTATTCGGACGAAACTATAAGCACGAGTAGTGGCAAATATCCGATTCGTGATAGTTTCAAAGTAGAGAACTATTTCGCCAATTTCATGTTTATGGATTCGTTCTACCGCAACATATTCAAGAGGCTGAAACTGAACTGCGGTACACTGTACGAGCATTATGTGAATAAAACCAACAATTATAGTATGTTCAGTTACCTTGGGTCTGTGGCCAGTTCGCATCAGTGCATGTTTCTCTCGATACCAGACTACGTCAACCTGGGAGACGATGACGACACTGTTGCATACAGTAACTTGGCCGACCTGTTCAGACCCATGCCAGCCAACACGGTTCCGCCCCCGCAGATGGAGAACAAGTTCATCGTGATGTACACTCATCAGCCGTCGAGTGTGACTACAGTCGATAAATCGGATTTCAGGGTGGACAGTTTCGACATATGGTCTGAGAGTGACGGCATGAATGTCGTGCCAGCGGTCTTTAAAAAGACAGGCATGCCTAAAGATGAACAGGTGCCAACCGCAGCGATGACGAAGAAAGACGTATTGGATGAACAAATAAACCGATACGGGTATAACGTGCCAGCGTTCGGTGTCGCGTATTCGAGGCAGAACAACTCGATATTCAAATCGGTCAAGGCGTCAATGGACAACCCTGTCATGACAGAACAGGCCGTGCTTGCGATGGGTGCGATAGCCGAGCTCGGAAACAGCACCAAGAAGAAGGTGTGTTTCTATGGCCAGGACATATATCCGATTTACTCCAACTATTCGTACATAATCGAGGTTGAACTGATGGGCAACGCCCAGATACAGCCTCTGATGTACTTCCAGTTGATGAACATACCTATGTACAGGGGAACCTACATGATTATATCTGTCACCCACACCATGAGCCAGGGTGATATGACGACAACAATCAAGGCTACGAAGATGTCGAAGTACGCGACACCGTTTGTAAGCAACTGGTTCACCCTGCCGCCAGACGACGAGGGTGTGGAGGACACCGTCTTACCGCGCTATAGTTCGCAGCTGATAGCCGAGGACGGAACCGTCATGGACGTTACAGACTGTAAGTTCGCCAATGCAATCAAGGGGGTCTACGGTATAAAGTATCACTGGGGTGGAAAGAGTGTTGAGACTGGTTTTGACTGTTCTGGCTTCACTCATTACGTGTACAGGAAGGCGTATGATGTCGATATAACGGAAGGCAGCAGTACGCAGCTGAACAGGTTCAGGCAGTGGTCGAACGAAGGAAAGGGTACGTTGGTGGAGACTAATATGGCGAAAGGAAGCTATGACGAGCTGCCTAAGAAGGCCATGTGCGGCGACATATTGTTCCTTGTAAAGGCTGGCAATAGCGTGATATCGCATGTTGTCTTGTATATGGGGCGCGTGGGTGACAAGCAGTACATCGCCGAGTCCAGCAGCACTCGGGGTGTCGTGTGCAGGCCTATTGCCAGTTCTTCATTACAGCAATATGAGGTCAAGTATATAGGCCACTATAACCATACGCCAGACAACTCTGCGTGTTCCATTGCGGATGGCCAGAGTGTGCCAGAAACATATAATGGCACGCTGACGACTGTCGAAATAACCGACGAGGAGCGTAAATCCAACGGGTACAAGATTATGGACAGCCTAATCAACACTGGATTTACTCTTAACAACAGAACAGTCAAACTCACTCCAATGCAAGCTGCGGCAATCGCTGGTGTGTGGTATCAGGAAAGCGGATGGAATCCGCATGCAGTAGGCTCGGCAGGTGACTATGGCGTGGCCCAGTGGCTCGGCGAAAGAAAATATGGCAACTATAATATATACTGCAAAGAGAAAGGCATAACAAATGGAAATGATGCTACAGCAATGAAAACGCTTGATGAACAGCTAGCGTATGCCAAATGGGAATTCAATCGTCCTTTCTTCAAGGATTTGTGCCATCTTTGGGGCAATGACACAAACTACAGGAACAAATATGGCTGGAAATGCGGAAATATGATGATATATGAAAATGACATGCAGTATAGCGATGCTAAACTGTATGATTTGGTATACCGTTTTATGGTTGGCTATGAAAACCTTGATTCGCCGAGTCATGGAAAATTTTTTGCTATTGAAAACAGGGCAAAATATGCAAAAACTGCTTATGATTTATATATGAACAAGAGAGTCACTGGAGGGTTCCTGGCCAACTATCCGCCGCAGAGAAAAGTCCACGTCTGATTTTTGAGAAATCGCCAAATTGTTGTATATTTG
>Ga0247611_10004634_pt1 | contig 18883 bp, 17 predicted proteins | sample 177DNAGHGhighgp2_FD_192422 | JGI IMG/M metagenome (GOLD analysis project Ga0247611, IMG submission 192422) | Sheep rumen microbial communities from Palmerston North, Manawatu-Wanganui, New Zealand - 1770 DNA GHGhigh gp2 | ecosystem: Host-associated > Mammals > Digestive system > Stomach > Rumen... | reverse complement strand
CTGCTGCGCCGTGCAGTTCTTGCCTGAAATCCACAATGATGGTCACAGGAGGCCCTACGTCAAATTCCCCAGATACTTTTGGACGTTTTTGACCCTGATGCTGATTATCGCTCTGGCCGTGGCAGTGCGCATGATCCAGCACTGGCATCACATCGAGGAGGCACGTCAGGAAGCCGAGACAGCCCGCGCCGAGGCCGAGCTGAGCAACCTGCGCAACCAGTTGAACCCCCACTTCCTGCTCAACACGTTGAACAACATCTATGCCCTCATTGCATTTGACCAGGACAAGGCTCAGATGGCCGTGGCCGAATTGAGCAAACTGTTGCGGCACGTGCTCTACGAGAACCAGCAGGAGATGGTGCCGCTGTGCAGCGAGGCCGAGTTCATGCGCAACTACATTGAGCTAATGAAGATACGCGTCACCGACCACGTGAAAATCGACACCAACATCAACATCCAGCCCAACGACACCACCCCCGTGGCCCCGCTCATCTTCATCTCGCTCATCGAGAACGCCTTCAAGCACGGCATCTCGCCACAGGGGGCAGGAGAAATCAAGATCGACCTGTCGCAGTCAGGCGGCAACATCACCTGTGAGATACGCAACACCTGCTATCCCAAGCGCGAGAACGACAAGAGCGGCTCGGGCATCGGACTAGAGCAAGTGAGCCGGCGCCTGGAGCTCATGTACCCCAATCGCTACACGTGGAACAAGGGCACCAGTGCCGATGGCAAGCACTACTATTCCATCATCACCATCAATAAAGAGTAAAGACCATGATCATCAAGTGTGCCATCGTCGATGACGAGCCCCTGGCAGTGGAACTGCTGGCGAGCTATGTGAACAAGACCCCTTTCCTGGAGCTGTGCGGCAAGTACTCCAATGCCACCGATGCCCTGCACGGCATCAGTGAGCATCCCATTGACCTGCTGTTCCTGGATATACAGATGCCGGAGCTCAACGGGCTGGAATTGAGCCGGATGGTGCCCGAGAACACCCGCATCGTGTTTACGACGGCGTTCAACCAGTATGCCGTTGACGGGTTTCGCGTCAATGCCCTGGACTACCTGTTGAAGCCCATCAGCTATGCCGACTTCATTGAGGCCAGCAACAAGGCCATGCAGTGGTTCCAGCTCATGCAGTCCAGCGAGCAGTCACCCACTGCCAGCAAGGCCAGCGAGGAACCCAGCAGCATCTTTGTCAAGAGCGAGTACAAGCTGTTGCAGATCAACCTCGATGACATCCGCTACATCGAGGGGCTCAAGGACTATGTCAAAATCCACACCGAGCAATCGCCCCACCCCATCCTGTCGCTGATGAACATGAAAGCCATTGAGCAGATGCTGCCCTCATCGCGCTTCATCAGGGTACACCGCTCGTTCATTGTTCAGAAGAGCAAGATCCGCGAGATCGAGCGCAACCGCATCGTCTTTGGCGATGTGTATATCCCCATTGGTGACAGTTACAAGCAGGCATTCCAAGACTTCATTAACGCCAATTGAACCGGCTCGTCCCGTCGGCTAGCCTGCAACCATCAACAGCTGTTTGGGTTTTAAAAAAAAACGTAAACATCTGTTAATTTCCTATGCAAAACATAAATTATTGTTAATTTTTGTCGATTTTATGCCGAAAGATTATGTTATAAAACATATTTTGCACTACTTTTGTCCAGGTTTTTCATGGTAATAGTTTATTAAGGTTAGGAAAATTCAAGTGTCGTGAGGCAATTGGATTTTCGTCCCCAAGAAAGAAAATGAATGTTTTAAGGTTTATGTTAATGGTATTAGAAGGTTAATTAGTTAAGCAATCCCCGACGTGAGTCGAGGATTTTTTTATGGCTTCACCTCTAGAAATTAGAAATCGCTGAAGAACCGGGGCCTGATGAGCAACCCAAAGCGGATGCGTGAGTGATACTGGTCAAAGTCCAGCATGTGCTCGCCATAGCCATTATAGTATTGCAGCATGATGAACTGGTTGGAGTTATGGTTAATGCGGTAACCCAGCTGCACAATGGTGTTGAAATTCAGGTTCCAGCCGGCGCGCTTGACCAGTGTCATGTCAAGCACCCACTTGTCATCCAAGCTCCTAGCCTGGAAACCGGCTTGATAAATTCCCATATACTTGAGAATATCGCGGTTATACTTACCGTCAACAATCGGTATCCAATACTTGGCATGAGCCATCAGGTAGGGTGAGATATAGGCCTCACCGGCCAGTGAAATCTTGTTCCAGCTGCGGGACGCGGTTCCGTCACGACCATTGGACTCGTGCTCGGCCATCAGGGTGACCTTGCCCAGCAGCCTGTTCTTCATGATGATATACTTGGACAAGCCAATGCCTGGGTTGAAGTTCAGGTCATAGAACGGCAACGAGTTGCGAAAGACGTGCCAGATGGCCTTTTGAGAATAAAACAGGTACAAATAGGAGTGAAAGGGCAGCACACTCTTGGTGAGACGCTGCTGGAAACTGATCTGGAACTTCACATCGCTGTTCCACTCGCTGGGCTGGCCACCCAGCACAGTTCCGGCCACAAAATAAGTGTCCTTGTAGAGGCTGAAGTAAGGCCTGTTATCGAGCTCTTCACGAATGCTGTCGGCAATATACCCCGCTTGACTATCGGTGACAATCTGTGCAGGGGCGGGAAAAGCCACCACCAGGAGTGCCATCCCCACGAGCCATGACCATAAATGTTTCATCATCTTATCGTTCATTGATTGTTCTAATTCAATATCCAGGAGTTCACACCAGCCACATGATCAAGAACCACAGCGGTGGCACCAGCAGTGCAGGCAGCATGTTGAGCACATGACAGTCACGGATGCGCAACAGCGAGAGACCCGATGCAGTGATGAGCAGGCCACCCACAATCAGCAACTCGGCCATCAATGCCTCGCTCACTGCTGTGCTCGACAACATGGCCACGCCATAGAACAACCCCTGCCACAAGAATAGCACGGGAGCTGCCAGTAGCATCCCGATGCCATAGGTTGACCCGAAGACCGTCGATGTCACCAGGTCGAGCGTGGCATTGGTGAACAGGAATGTGTTGTCGCCCTGCAAGGCACTGATGACAGGCCCCAGCATCGACAGCGGGCCAATACAATAGACCAGCGTGGCTGTCGCCAGTCCATCGGCCAGGCGGCCCGATGAAGCCTCACCAGTCGCCTCTCCCTGCCTGCTGCTGACCAATCGCTTGAACCGTCCATCCAGGTCCAGGGCCACCCCCACTACACTGCCAATGGCCATGGCCGCAATAAACAATACCGGATACTGGCTCTGGGGCAGATGGGTCACCACTGCATTGAGACCGATGGCAAAGCACGCCAGCCCCAGCGCATCATACAGCACCACCTTGTATTTTTCCTTGATGCCCTTGTGCAAGGCGACCCCTATAAGGGTCCCTACAACAATGGTGCAAGTATTGACTATGGTTCCTATCATGTGATCGAGCGCAAGCAGGTATATCTTTATTTTTGAAGTGACAAAGGTACAACTTTTTCACCATTATTTTGTAATTTTGCGGCCATGAAAATGGAAAACAAGGGCAACGTGTGTGTGTTTTGTGCTTCAAGTGACCGCATCAACGGCCATTATCTCGAGGCGGCACATGAGCTGGGCACCCTGCTGGCACAGGGTGGCTGGCGATGTATCAACGGCGGCGGTGCAGTGGGACTGATGGGAGCTCTCACCGACGGCGCTCTTGACGCCGGGGGACAGGTGACCGGTGTCATCCCCAAGTTCATGGTGGACAACGGCTGGTGCTATGACCGCTTGCAGGATGTCATCGTCACAGCCGACATGCACCAGCGCAAGCACATGATGAGCGACATGGCCGATGCCGTTATTGCCCTGCCCGGCGGCGTGGGCACGCTTGAGGAGCTGCTCGAGACCCTCACATGGCGCCAGCTGGGACTGGTCAAGGTGCCTGTCATCATCCTGAACACCATGGGGTATTACGACCCGTTGCTGTCCATGCTGCGCCACGCCATTGACCAGGGCTTCATGAAGCCGTCCCACAGTCAGCTGTGGACCGTGGCCTCAACACCCATCCAAGCCATTGCCTGCCTGGAAAACAGCTCATCAGTCGATATTGAGTCCAAATACTGACCCCCACCCCATGCCCGTCACAGCCAGCACGACACCAGCCGCACCACCCGCCGATACCGTGGAGCAGTACTACCAGCCACAGTACCTGCAAGGGTTTCCTGCCGACACAGCGACACAATCGGCAACAACGGCCATCGACACCATGGCAGTGATGGAAATGCCCGCAATGGGCAAGGCCTTGCCGTTTGCCGCATCCCCCCTGCACAACACCCCGTCGATGGCTCTGCTCCTGGTGGGACTGCTTGCCGTGGCATTGAGTTACCACACGGGTTACAAGTACATTGAGAATTTTTTCCACAACATGTTCTCGACACGCAGGCGCGAGAACCTCTTTGAAGACCACACCGTCAACGAGACGAGCATCCTCGTGGCACTCATTGCCAACACATGCATTGTCGAGGGCTTCATCATTTATTCGGCCGTGAGCCTGCTCAGGCCCGACCTGGCTCCGTCACTGCATGCCAGCGTGTTCCCGCACATCGCAGCCTTTAGTGCCATTGCAGCAGGCTTCTATGCCGCCCAGTGGCTGGTTTACAAGCTGTTGGGGTACACATTCAGTGACAGTGTGGGCTCCAAATTGTGGATTGACGGCTTCAAGGCTTCACAGTCGTTCCTGGGGCTGGCGCTGCTGTGTGTTCTTGTCCCGCTCATGCTGTTCCCCACACATGGCAAATTGCTATTGATTATCGCTGCACTGATATATTTGGTAGCTCGATTAATATTTATTTATAAGGGCTTTAGAATTTTTTATGGCAAAGTGTCATCTCTATTTTATTTTTTGTTGTACCTTTGCACCGTTGAAATCGTGCCTTTAGTCCTTGTGGCGAGCGTAACGGTTTGGATATGTGGCATTTTAAGTATATAACTGAAACCTGAATGAGCATTAAAAAGATCCTGGTCTCTCAACCTAGACCGACTTCTGAAAAGTCTCCGTATTTTGAGTTGGAGAAGAAATATGGTGTTGAAATAGTTTTCCGACCTTTCATTAAAGTCGAGGGTCTGTCTTCCAAGGAATTCAGACAGTCCAAGATTAACGTGCCCGACTACTCGGCAATCATTCTCACTGCCCGCACGGCCATTGACCATTTCTTTAGACTCTGCAAGGAGTTGCGATACAATGTTCCTGACACATTAAAGTACTTCTGCGTGAGCGAGACCATCGCACACTATCTGCAGAAGTATGTCATCTACCGCAAGCGCAAGATTTTCTACAGTGAGTCTGGACTCATGGAGGATCTCATCCCCATTATAGCCAAGCATAACAAGGAAACCTACCTGATGCCCGTGAGCGACGTTCACAACGACAAGGCCGTTGTGCTGGACAACAACAAGGTCAAGTACGTGAAGGCCGTCATGTACCGCACCGTGAGCAATGACTTCAAGCCCGGTGAGAAACTGGACTATGACATGCTCGTCTTCTTCACCCCTGCCGGCATCAAGTCCTACACCACCAATTTCCCCGACTACAAGGAGCGCAAAGTGGTCATCGCAGCCATGGGACAAACCACTCTTGAAGCTGCCGCCCAAGCCGGAATCCGCGTGGATGTCACCATCACGCCTGAGGCACCCTCGATGGCTGGAGCTATCGAGCTTTACCTCAAGAAAGTGAAAGCCGAGGAGGAAAAAGAAGAGCGTAAAGCCGCACGCGAGGCCGCTAAACTCGAGAAGCAGCGCCAGTTGCTGTTTGCCAAGCGATCGGCTGCCGCCAAGAAAGCTGCCGCCACCCGCAAGGCTAAGGCTCAGGAAGCAGCCAAGAAAGCTGAGGAAGAAGCCAGGAAAGCCCAGGAAGCCGCCGCCAAGCGATCGGCCGCCGCCAAGAAAGCCGCCGCCACCCGCAAGGCCAAGGCCCAGGAAGCCCAAAAGGCATCTGCGACACCCGCCAAGAAGGCAGCAACCACGACAGCCAAGAAGGCAGCTCCTGTGACTGCCAAGAAGGCCGCTACAACAGCCAAAAAGAAAAAATGAGGATTCGTTGATGTGATTTTCATGGGGTGTGCCTGCTAGCGTACCCCTTTTTTTACTCAATTGATGGACAACACGCTCAGGAAAAACGAGAAACTCAAGAGCCGCACATCGGTCAACAGGCTCTTTGACGAGGGAAAGTCAATCATGGCCTTCCCGTTGCGTGCTGCCTATCGGTTTAGGGAACCAGGCGACAATCACGTGCAGTTCCTCATCTCCATTCCCAAGAAACGCATCCGCAGGGCCGTCATGCGAGTCACCCTGCGCCGACGCGTGCGCGAGAGTTACCGCCTGACCCGCCGCTCACTGCTCATCCCAGCGCTGGAACAGCACAGCACCGGGGTGGACATTGCATTTGTCTACCTCGACAAGACCCCTGCACCCTACAGTGTCATCCAGGAAAAAATGACCTCCCTGCTCTCACGCATCGCCCAGGCCGCGGCCAGCCACCAGCAGGCAACCACCCCACCGCTCAATGACCATCAATGACAACCGGCAATGAAGGCGATTGACAGCATCACGACAATGGGTAAGGCCATGCTGCAGGGCATCGGCTGGCTGCTGATTCTTCCCATACGCTTCTACCAGAAGGTGATCTCACCGCTCACCCCTGCAACATGCCGCTTCACGCCCACGTGCAGTCACTATGCCATAGAGGCTATCCGCAAGCACGGACCATTCAAGGGGCTCGCACTGGCCGTGTGGCGCATCCTGCGCTGCAACCCCTGGGGCGGCAGCGGATATGACCCCGTGCCATGAGCCAGCCGTTTGACTTCCACACCCATCGTCTCGACGCCACCGACGCCCTCATCACGGTGGATCCACGACGGTTCTTGCCCCAACCCGGCAAGTGCTACTCGGTGGGATTCCACCCCTGGGACACCATCCTGGAGCTGGACAAGAACGATTTTCAACGCCTGGAACAATGCGCCAAGCACGAGCAGGTACTGGCCATCGGCGAGACCGGACTGGACAGCCTGCGCGGTGCCTGCCTCGACGTGCAGCGACAAGTATTTGCCAGGCACCTGAGCCTGGCCGCAACCGTGGGCAAGCCCGTCGTGGTTCACTGCGTCAGGACAGCACAAGAGATTGTGACGCTGAGACGTGACATGGGACTCACAAGCGTCGCCATGGCCATTCACGGCATGAGGGCCAATGAGCGAGTGGCGCAGGTGCTGCTCAACGCGGGCTGCTACCTCTCATTTGGCATGAGGTACAATCCACATGCCCTGCTGGCAACGCCACCCGAGCGGTTGCTCATCGAGACCGATGACGCCCCCGAGTCCATCCACGAGGTTGCCGCAACGGTTGCACAACAGTTGCGCATGAGCACCGACGAGCTCATCAACCTGACGCGCACCAACGCCTTGCGGTTCCTGTCAAGACCTGATCTTGCACTTTTGCAACCAGTGCCCGGCACATGATAGACTCGCAGCAATGAGCACACTCACCATGGTTTCCGGTGGATTTTGACCGACAAAAACCAATATTCTCCTTAAAATATAAAAGGTATAAGCTAAAATCTTGCAAAAAATATGCCCCACTTTCAGAAAAAGCAGTATATTTGCAGGCTGAAAAAGTCAAGTGAAACGAAAATTAACAAAAATTAATTAAATAATTCACAATTCAAACAAATGCAAACTAAAGGTTTTATTAGAGTCCTTACTTATGCATTGATCTTGATTTGCCTTTTCTACCTGTCATTCACAGTGGTGAGCACTCACTACCAGAACAAGGCAGAGCAAAAGGCTCTCGCTGCCGCAGGCATCAAGAGTGCCGACACCAGCAACGAGGTGTACAAGACGGCATTGAATACGTATCTGGACTCACTCGCAAATGAGAAAGTGTTCCTTGGATACTACACTTTCCAGCAAGTTCGTGAGAAAGAGTTAGGCCTCGGCCTTGACTTGAAGGGCGGTATGAATGTGACCCTGCAGATCTCGGTGCCCGACATCTTGCGCGCTCTCGCGAACAACAATCCCGACAAGAAGTTTAACCAGGCCATCGACAACGTGACCAAGAGCCAGACCGCTCAGGACGACTTTGTGGGCTCCTTCTGCAAGGAGTACAAGAAGCTCGCTCCCGAGGGCAACTTGGCACAGATCTTCCGCAGCATCGAGCGCGTGAAGGAGAAGCCCAATGCCACCGACGCCGAGGTTCAGAACATCCTCAAGGACGAGGTCAACAGCATGGTGGACAACTCCTACAAGGTGTTGCGCAACCGTATCGACCGCTTTGGCGTGGTACAACCCAATATCCAGAAACTGCAGAGCACTGGCCGCATCCTGCTCGAGCTCCCTGGCGTCAAGGAGCCTGAACGCGTGCGCAAACTGTTGCAGGGTGCAGCTAACCTGGAATTCTACGAGACCTACAAGCTCAGTGACATCGTGGGCGCTCTGCGTCAGCTCAGTGATCAGGCCATGGCCCAGAACACTACCGCTGCCGCCGCTACCGATACTACTGCAACTGCCGATGCCGCTGTCAAGGCTGCTACCGACAGCACTGCTGCTACCGCTGCCAAGGATGCCGCCAAGGCTAAGCAGGACAAGGCCGAGACCCTTGCCCAGCTCACCAGCTTTGAGGCTCTGGCAGGTGGCCAGGGCGGTTCGCCCGTTGTGGGCTACGTCCTCACCGCCGACACTGCCCGCGTCAACGCCATCATCAACTCGGCCGTTGCCAAGACTATCCTGCCCTCTGACCTGAAGCTGGCTTGGACCGTTAAGCCCGAGAAGATGCAGGGCGGTCACGAGACCTTCCAGCTCGTTGCACTGCGCACCGTCAACGGCCAGCCCGTGCTCAACGGCGACGTTGTGACACGCGCTACCAGCGAGTATGACAACCTGCAGGGTCAGGTCGTGTCGATGACCATGAATGATGAGGGTGCCCGCCAGTGGAGCCGCATCACCGGTCAAAACATCGGCAAGGCCATCGCCATCGTCCTTGATGACCAGGTTTACTCGTTCCCCAATGTGAATGCCCAGATTGACGGTGGCCGCTCCCAGATCAGCGGTCGATTCACCGTCGAGGAGGCTGGTGACCTTGCTAACGTGCTCGAGTCGGGTAAGATGGTGGCACGCGTCAATGTTGCCAGCGAGAGCGTGATTGGCCCGTCGCTGGGTAAGGAATCCATCACCAAGGGCTTCTGGTCATTCATCATCGCACTCATCGCACTGATGATCTTCATGTGGTGCGCTTATGGCTGGCAGGCTGGCTCGATCGCCAACTTGGGTCTGCTGCTCAACCTGTTCTTCACCATGGGTATCCTGGCATCGTTCCAGAGCGTGCTCACCCTGCCCGGTATCGCCGGTATCGTGCTCACCCTGGGTATGGCCGTGGATGCCAATGTGCTGATCTTTGAGCGTTGCAAGGAGGAGCTGCGCGCCGGCAAGGGCCTCAAGGCTGCCGTCAACGACGGTTACAAGAACGCCTTCTCGGCCATCTTCGACTCCAACTTGACCACCATCATCACCGGTATCATCCTGATTCTGCTGGGTTCCGGTCCCATCCGCGGTTTTGCCGTTACCCTCGTCATCGGTATCTGCTGCTCGTTCTTCACCGCAGTGTTCGCCACCCGTCTGGTGATGGAGCACTTTGTGAACAAGGGCACCTTCGACAAGATGACCTTCAACACCAGCATGACCCGTCACCTGATGGAGAATGTCAACTTCAACTTCATGGGAGCTGCCAAGAAGACCTCCTTTATCGTGCTCGGACTGATTGCTGTCATCGGCATCCTGTTTGCTACACTGGGTCTCAACCGTGGTATCGACTTCTCGGGTGGACGCAACTTTGTCGTGCAATTTGACCATCCCGTCAAGACCCAAGCCCTCCAGGACCAGCTGGCTCCGCTGTTTGAGGGTGCTAACACCTCGGTCATCACCATCGACAATGACACCAAGGTGCGCATCTCGACCAACTACAAGATCGATGATGCCAGCGAGGGCGTTGACGACGAGATTATGGATAAGCTCTACACCGGTCTCAAGAGCGAGCTCGGCGGCATGAGCAAGGCCGACTTCAGCATGTCCAATGAGAGTGCCGGTGTCGTTTCGAGCGAGACCGTGGGCCCGAGCATCGCTAGCGACATGACCCGCGAGGCCATCTGGGCTGTGCTGTTCTCACTGCTGGCAATGGCTCTGTACATCCTGTTGCGTTTCCGCAACATCGCCTTCTCGATCGGTGCCCTGGCCGCCGTTGCCTTCACCGCATTTGTCGTTATCGGCTTCTACAACCTGCACGGCCTGCTGCCCTTCTCCATGGAGATTGACCAGACCTTTATCGCCGCTATCCTGACCGTTATCGGTTATCAGGTGAACGATACCGTGGTTGTATTTGACCGCGTGCGTGAGTACCGTTCGCTCTATCCCAAGCAGGATCTCTACATCACCTTCAACAAGGCGTTGTGCAGCACCCTGTCACGAACCATGATGACCTCTATCACGACCCTGCTCGTGCTGCTCATCATGCTCTTCCTGGGTGGTGAGTCCATCCGCAGCTTCATCTTCGCGATGATCCTGGGTGTTATCATCGGTACCTGCTCGTCTCTGTTCATCGCTTCGCCCGTGGCCTACTGGATTGCCCGCCGCAGCGATAAGAAGGAGGCAGCCCTCGCTGCCAAGAAGTAATTCTTGACACTCAAGAAACAATGAATCGGCTGGCCCGGCGCCATGCCACAAGCCAGCCGATTTCAATGATGCTCCTGTAGTTCAATGGATAGAATGGAGGTTTCCTAAACCTTAGATTTGGGTTCGATTCCCAGCGGGAGTACAAGAAACGCCTGAGCGATATCACTCAGGCGTTTCTCATGTAAAGACATGTGGCTGCGGCTTGCAGCGCTTTGCAGCGCTCTCTTTTTACTTCTTGAAGAAGCGGTTGTACAGGCCGGTGAAGCCTTGACCGTGACGTGCCTCGTCGCGAGCCATCTCATGAACGGTGTCGTGGATGGCATCCAAGCCCTGAGCCTTAGCCAGCTTGGCAATGCGCGTCTTATCCTCGCAGGCACCAGCCTCGGCTGCCATGCGCTTCTCCAGGTTGGTCTTGGTGTCCCAAACGACCTCGCCCAGCAGTTCAGCAAAGCGTGAAGCATGATCGGCTTCTTCAAAGGCATAGCGCTTGAAGGCCTCGGCAATCTCGGGATAACCCTCACGATCGGCTTGACGGGCCATTGCCAAGTACATGCCCACCTCAGAGCATTCACCCTCGAAGTGTGCCCTCAATCCGGCAAGGATTTCGGGGTCAACCCCCTTGGCCACGCCGATGACGTGCTCGGCGGCATAGGTTACTTCCTCGTCCTCCTTGAGTTCCTTGAACTTCTCGGCGGGTTGTTTACACTGCGGACATTTCTCGGGAGGGGTGTCACCCTCGTGAACGTAACCGCACACGGTGCAGATCCATTTCTTAGCCATAATATTCAGATTGGTCGGTTCTTGATTTAAGTAAGTTAAACAGATGATTGTTAATAATCCTATCGGTTTTAATAGGTGAGAAATTGACGGGTGCCGTTATTCGGTCACTTCCTCAAAGTCCTCGGGTCCAACGCCGCACAGCGGGCACTCTTCGGGAGGTGTGTCACCCTCATGGATGTAACCACACACAACGCATTTCCATTTCTTCATTGTCGTTGATCGTTTTGATTAAAGATTAATAATTGATGGTTATTGCTCACAAAGTTAAGGCAAGGGGAGCTAATATTCCAAATTATTTATCATTTTTTATGAAATTTCATTTCCTTTGGCACTAGGTCACGCATTTTACACTATCTTTGCCAGCATGAAACGGATGGTAATTTTTGGAAACGTCTATCAGGATGTCAAGTCCTCTCGCGTGCTGGAGTTGCTGGACACGCTGCGCCAGCGTGGTCTCGACATTGCCGTGGAGAGGGAGTATCTACAGCACTTGTGCCACGATGACGGCCTGGTGGGTGGCTTGATGTCATTTGACACGAGTAGCGTTCCCGATGCCGACATGGCTCTGTCACTGGGCGGTGACGGCACCTTCCTGACCACCGCGATGTGGGTTGCACAGCAGGGGATGCCCATCCTGGGCATCAACCTGGGGCACCTGGGCTACCTGACGGCAGGATGCCTTGACGAGGGTGTAGCCATCATCGACGAGGTGCTGGCAGGGAGATTCCACATCGAGCAACGCACGATGCTGCAAGTCACGTGCGATGCGGTGGAGATTCCGCATCCCTGGGCACTCAACGAGGTAGCCATCCTGCGCCACGACACGTCATCGATGCTCGACATGCTCACCACCCTGTGCGGCAGCGAGCTGACCACTTACCGCGGTGACGGACTGATCGTGAGCACGCCGACGGGCTCAACTGCCTATAACATGAGCGTGGGCGGTCCCATCATGGAGCCCACCACGGCCTGCCTGGTGCTGTCGCCCATCTCGCCCCACTCGCTGACGATGCGCCCGCTGGTGGTGCGCGACGACAGCCAGATTACCGTGAGGACGCTCACCCGCGCCACACACTACGAGGTGAGCATCGACGGCGAGGTGAGCTTGTGCCCTGCGGGGTCGGCCTTGACCATCGAGCGAGCACCCTACTGCGCACGCGTCGTCCAGCTTCAAGGCAAGAACTTCGCTAACACGCTGCGCCAGAAGTTGCTCTGGGGCACCGACCAGCGATAAGCCCCCGGTGAGGTCAATATTCCTACTTAACTCAAGTTTCTAAAGTGGCCAAACCACTTTAAAAACTTGAGTTACTGAATCATTCCATCAAACGACAGAAAAGCCTCGCGGCATTGCGCCCGAAGCCTTTCATTTTTGCGTTATAGCTAGCGTTCTTTTTTCTACTTCTTGAACAGGCGGCGGTGCATCAGGATCGACCGATAGATGTGGATCATGTGGTCGGCCAGGATCTGGCTGGTGAAGCGCTCGGTGTTGTTGCGGGCGGCATCCAGGATTGCCTGACGCTTGTTCTCGTCCTCAAGCACATCGCTCAGACGGTCGGCACCCTCCTCAAAGTTAGAATAATAGATGGCACCATCACCGCCATATTCCCGAGCCTGCGGTGAATCCTTGCAGATGACCAGCGCACCCGAGCGCTGGGCATTGATCAGCTTGTAGAGGTCGCGGATGCGATCGGTGTTGGGGATAATGACTGCCTCGGCCATCTTGCAGATGGCGGTGAGGTCAGAATGGTGAACCTTGTCCACTTGCTTGAAGCGGTGGAAGATGTGCAGGTCATGAGCCTGCTCCTTGACAATGCGGTCAAAGTGGTTGGTGCGATAACCCAGCATCACAATGGAAATCTTGCGGTTCCTGAGCTCGTGAATCAGCTTCATGGCCTCCTCCAGGTTGTCATCACTGTCCAGGCGCCCCTTGTACAGGATGAAATGATCGGGAAGACGATACTTGCGCCTCAAGATGTCAAACATGTTCTCGGGCACCGAGTCATCACAGCCGTCATAGAAGCAGGGATGAACCACCTCAACAACGTCGGGCGTCACATGGTAGTGGTTGATAATGGTCTGACGGTCGGGCTCATGCAGTGCGATGATGCGCTTGGCAATCTTGCAGGCCTTGCGGGCCCGGCGCTGCATGAGCATGCGACGGAACCAGCTCTTGGCGGTCTTGTACAGCGGATCGGTCATGGTGAACACGGTGGGGAAACTGCCACCGCTGAAGCCCGACGGGATGCCGTCATCAATGCCATGGAAGGTGTTCACGCCATGAGCCTTGGCCGACTTGACGATACCATTGTGGGTGTACCACCGCTCGCGGTCATGGATGTGGCTGCGCGGAAACTTCACGCGCACGCCCTCCTCGTTGAGCAACGATGTGAGCCTCTTGTTCTGGTTATTTTCAGGAGAGTAGAGGATATAATAATTATCCGGATAATGCTTTGAGAGCGCTTTAATCAGGATGCGACCATAATAGGACGTGTCATTATTCTCCATGACTATTTTCCGGCCACCGTAACCTACTACCATAATCTATAGCTGTTTAGTCGTATTCTATTAAAAAAACCAGTTAGATAGTTGTAAAAACGTGCAAAGTTACTACTTTTTTTATTGTATTATGGGTTTCTAGTGGTTTTTTTTGGAGAAATGACTTATTTTTGCATCAAAATTATGGATCAAGTGATGAAACATTTAACGACACTATTGAGCATCGCCCTGATGATGATGCTCCCGCTTTCCACCAGCTGCCGCTCCTCGCAACAGGCAGCCGGCGGCCTGCACCCCGACCAGGTGTTCACCGTGACCCAGGACGACATTGCACGCGAGACCCTGAACGTGAACAAGATGCTGAGCGGCCAGTGGAAGTATAACGCCCCCAGTGTGGGTGTGAATGGCAAGAACCTGCTAGCGGGCATCGCCAAGCCGCTGGCCAAGGGCAAGCTCAAGAAGAAGCTCAACAAGGCCTACAAGAAAATCGGTCTCGACAAGGCGCGTCCTGCCTTCACATTCAACGAGGATGGCTCTTGCGCCATACAGGTGATGGGGGCCAGGATTAAAGGCAATTACAACTACAACCCATCGACGCAAAAGGTGACCTTCAAGTGGCATGGCGTGCCCCTGAGCGCCAACCTCAAGCGCGACGGCAAGAAGCTCCACCTCACCTTTGAGGCCGACAAGCTCATCTCGTTGATTACATTGATGGGACGCTTCAGCGACAGTTCTACCATCAAGGCACTCTCCACACTGCTGGACAACTATGAGGACGTGATGGTGGGGTTTGAACTCAAGCAATAGCACCTCACACAAGCACTCGTTCAAGTGATTTTTAATTCAAGTTCTAAAGTGCTAAGTACTTCAGAACTTGAAGATTATGGATTAGAGAGTAGTAAGTGGTGAAGATAATTTTTCAAATTTTATTTGTTTTATCTGTTCGCAACGATTCATTGCGCGTCCCTAATCTCTAATCCCTAATCTGCAATCCTCAAGTTTATAAAGTGGCGGAGCTACTTTATAAACTTGAATTTTTAATCACCCATTTTGGGGAGTAATTGGCGGTTTATTAGTACTTTTGCCATTATGATTAATTTCACGCCTTTAATCCGCAACCATTTCTTGGGACGGCTGCACGAGCACGCGCGTTACATCGATCATGCCGACGCCGTGCAGCAGGGCGAGCTGGTGCGTCTGGTCGAGAAGGCCGCCCTCACGCGCATCGGGCGCAAGTATGACTTCTCATCCATCAGGACCTATCGCCAGTTTGCTTCCAGGTTGCCGCTGTACAGCTATGAGGGCTTGCAGCCGCACATCATGCGCATGATCAACGGTGCCAAGGACGAGTTGTGGCCCGGGCGATGCATCAACTTTGCACAGTCCTCGGGCACGAGCGATGGCCGCAGCAAGTACATCCCCATCACCAGTGAGTCTTTCAAGTGGAACCATTACCAGGGCAGCAGCGATGTGGTGTCGCATTACCTGAACCTGAACCCCGAGAGCCGCATCTTCTCGGGCAAGGCCTTCATCCTGGGCGGCAGCTTTGCCAACAACCTGCAACTCAAGCCCGGTGTCAAAGTGGGCGACTTGAGTGCCAACCTCATCGCGAACATGAACCCCCTGGCCAACCTGATGCGCATCCCCAGCCGCGAGGTGGCCCTCATGGAGGACTGGACCTTGAAGCTGCCGCGCCTGGTCGATGCCGCCATCGGGCAAGACGTGACCAGCCTGAGCGGAGTGCCATCGTGGTTCCTCACCGTCCTGCGCGAGGTGCTCAGCAAGACGGGGCGTTCGTGCATCCATGAGGTGTGGCCCCACCTGGAGGTGTTCTTTCACGGGGGCATCGCCTTTGGGCCCTACAAGCAGCAATATGAGGGAATCTGCGACATGAGCAGGATGCATTTCCTGGACACCTACAACGCCAGCGAGGGCTTCTTTGCCGTGCAGAGCGACTGGTCCAGCCAGGCCATGCTGCTGTTGCTCGACGTGGGCGTGTTCTATGAGTTCCTGCCCGTCGAGCAGAGTGACAGTGACACACCCGAGGTCTATCCCATCTGGGAAATCGAGCAAGGCCGCACCTATGAGCTCATCATCACCGCCGCCAACGGATTGTGGCGTTACCGCCTGGGCGACACGGTGACCATCGAGCAGCTCAATCCCGTCAAGGTCACCATCGCGGGGCGCACACGCAGCTTCATCAACGCCTTTGGCGAGGAGCTGATGGTCCACAATGCCGACCACGCCATCACACTGGCATCCCGGCAGACCGGTGCCGAGGTGCTCAACTACACTGCCGCTCCCGTCTATTCCAGCAGCGGCCAGCGTGGCCATCACCAGTGGCTCATCGAGTTTGCCCGCGGGCCACAAGACCAGGAACGCTTCATGCAGCTGCTCGACCAGCACCTGCGCGAGGTCAATAGCGACTATGACGCCAAGCGCACGGGCGACATCTTCCTGGCTCCGCCGTCGCTGGTCATCGCCCCCAACGGCCTGTTTGACCGCTGGCTGGCCTCCACGGGCAAGCTGGGCGGCCAGCGCAAGGTGCCCCGCCTGAACAACAACCGCACCATCATCGACCAGATGCTCCAGCTGATGAATCACTGAAAATCATGTTCAAGAAATTGATTCATAGTAATGTTGGGGCGGCGCTGCTGAATATGCTGGTGGCTTATCTCGTGTGGATGCTGTCGAGGGTGGCTTTCTTTGCCGAGAACTGGTCCACCTTTGCCCCCTACATGTCCTGGCCGCTGTTCAAGAGCATGCTGCACGGGGCACTGGTGTTTGACACGTCGGCACTGCTCTATGTCAACGCTCTCTACCTGGTGTTGATGCTGCTGCCGTTCCACCTCAAGGAGCGCCCAGGCTTCCACAAGGGGCTGCAGTGGCTGTTTGTGGGCACCAACGCCATTGGCCTGGCAATGAACCTGATGGACGCTGTCTATTTCCAGTACACGGGGCGCCGCTCGACGGTGACAGTGTTCACCCAGTTTGCCAACGAGGGGAACATCGCATCCATCATCTTCACCGAGTTTGCACGCCACTGGTACCTGGTGCTGGCGTTCATCGCCCTGGTGCTGACCCTGTGGCGCTGCTACACCAGGCCCAGGCTGGAAGTGTACCGCTTTGGGCACCACTATTACATCTCGCAACTCGTCGCCCTGCTGGTGATGATTCCGCTCGCCATCGTGGGCATTCGCGGCAGTGTCACGGCCGGCACGCGCCCCATCACCATCAGCAATGCCAACCAGTTTGTCAACCGCCCTGTCGAGTCATCGGTGGTGTTGAACACGCCGTTCTCGATGATTCGCAGCATCGGCAAGAAACCCTTTGTCACGCCCCACTACATGACACGTGAGCAGATGGAGGCCATCTACAGCCCCGTCCACGAGCATCCCGCTGTGGATGGCGGCACCCCGGGCAAGAACGTGGTCATCCTCATCGTCGAGAGCATGGGCAAGGAATACATCGGCTCACTCAATCCCGACCTGGACGGCGGCAGCTACAAGGGATATATGCCCTTCATCGACAGCCTGGTATCGAAGTCCTTGACGTTCAAGTACAGCTATGCCAACGGCCGCATCAGCATGGACGCCATGCCATCGATCCTGTCGGGCATGCCCATGATGGTCGAGTCCATCTTCCTATCGCCTGCGTCGCTCAACGATGTGGACGGCATCTCCTCGATACTGGACCGCGAGGGCTACAGCACCGCATTTTTCCATGGCGGGCACAACATCTCGATGGGATTCAGTGCCTATGCCCACAGCATCGGTTACCAGCGCTACTACGGCCTGGACGAGTATTGCCAGTCGCCCAAGTATGGAGGCATGGACGACTTTGACGGCAAGTGGGCCATCTGGGACGAGCCCTTCCTGCAGTTCACCCTCGACAATCTCGAGGGCATGAAGCAACCCTTCCTGGCCACAGTATTCACCGCCTCGTCCCACCACCCCTATCACGTGCCCGAGCAGTACCGTGACTCGCTGCGTGACGAGGGAGGCCAGCCCATCCACAAGTGCGTGCGCTACACCGACCTGGCACTGCGACGCTTCTTTGAGCGGGCCAGCCGTGAGCCCTGGTATCGGAACACCACCTTTGTCCTCGTGGCCGACCACACCAACCAGGCCAGCCACGACGTCTATAAGACCGACCTGGGCCTGTACAGCATCCCCATCATCTTCTTCACCCCCGACGGCAGCCTCAAGCCCGCCGTGCGTGACGATGTCATCGTCCAGCAGACCGACATCACCCCCACCCTGCTCCACTTGCTAGGCTACGGGAAGCCTTACGTTGCCTTCGGCGACGACCTGCTGTCCACCGACCCAGCCCTGACGTGGGCCTTCAGCTACAATGCGGGAATCTACCAGCTCGTCAAGGGTGACCTGATGTTGCAGTTCGATGGCGACAAGACCACCGCCGTCTATCGTTTCAAGGACGACAAGCTGTTGAGGGAGAACCTCGTGGACCGCATGCCCGAGCAGCAGCCCATGGAGCAGTTCCTCAAAGCCCTCATCCAGCAATACATGTCGCGCATGAACGAGAACCGACTACGCCCAGAAAAAAGATAAGAGATAAAAGATAAAAGATAAAAGAGAAGAGAGAAGAAAGAAGAGATTTTAGGCTTTAGGTGGCTAACTCCTAACCCCTAACCCCTAACTCCTAACTTTTTATTACCTTTGCAGGCGTGAAACGGTTTCCAGTGGTCATATTGGCTTTTTGGGTGATGCTCGTGGCGGTGGTCACGGGCTGCGGCCGTGCGCCGCGATATGACGGGCGGCTCGTGACGGCCGACAGCCTGATGCGTACCGACCCCGACAGCGCCCTCACTATCGTCGAGGGCACCTGCCGCGACAGCCTCGCCACCCAGGGCGACCGAGCCTACCGCGTCCTGCTGCTCACCCAGGCCCGC
>Ga0247611_10004633_pt1 | contig 18889 bp, 18 predicted proteins | sample 177DNAGHGhighgp2_FD_192422 | JGI IMG/M metagenome (GOLD analysis project Ga0247611, IMG submission 192422) | Sheep rumen microbial communities from Palmerston North, Manawatu-Wanganui, New Zealand - 1770 DNA GHGhigh gp2 | ecosystem: Host-associated > Mammals > Digestive system > Stomach > Rumen... | reverse complement strand
AATTCCAATCATGTCCCGGTTTATTATAAATGCTCTGCCAAACATAAAGCTGAGGTGGAAGCGCCGTATCACGTCCTTACCAGAGGTGGACATATCTTCTATGTCGAAATTGATGGAGATGCCACACATAATCCTCAAGTCATTATGAACATTGTTGATATGATGGATAAGTACGATATGGGATACGGAAGTGTTAACCATAATAGAAACAGATGTATGGATTGTGGATACGAAAATGCTGACCCGAATTTTGTGGCATGTCCTAAGTGCGGAAGCAACAATATCGACCGTCTACAAAGAATAACAGGCTATCTGGTTGGAACAACTGATAGGTGGAATAGAGGAAAATTGGCTGAACTTAACGATCGCGTAACACATATAGACTCTGGTAATCAACTGACACTTTTCCCAGAAGATAAACTCTAATCTATTATTATGATATCTGTAATTAAAATTGTAGAAGACACAATGGTCGATGGACCTGGGTTCAGAACGTCTATATATGCAGCTGGATGTGTAAATAGATGCAAAGGTTGCCATAATCCACAAACATGGGACATCAATAATGGAAAAAAAATGAAAGTTGAAGACATAATGACCATTATTGAAAACGACCCTTTCGCTAATGTTTCGTTTTCTGGAGGCGACCCAATGTATCAAGCAGAGGAATTCACGGAACTTGCTATGACTATCAAAAAACGCACCAATAAAACTATATGGTGCTGGACTGGATATGTTTTTGAAATGCTTCTGAGAATGCCTAAACCAAGAAAACTTCTGGATTATATCGATGTTCTGGTAGACGGACCATTTGTAGAAGAACTGAAAGACACTGATTTGCTCTTCAGAGGATCGTCAAATCAAAGACTTATTGATGTTAAACAGTCATTGATTCACGGAAAAGTCGTCTTGTATTATGATCCTATGACTATGGTATCTTAAAAAAACAACAGAAAGCTGATTGAATAAAACATAGCATATAGCAAAAATATTGGGTGTCTTTTAAACCATTCTATATTTTTAACGTCACATTAATGTGTGGCGTTTTTTTATATCCACATTTTTTATTCCATATAAATTCTCCAGAAAAATTTTTATACACATGAAGCGTTTTGTCCCTTCTCTTTTATTATTTATTTGTTTCCTCTCTGTCAGTGCGCAAAAGAAAGCTACTATTACCGGGCGAGTGCTTGATTCCGAAAGTGCTGAAGCTTTGTCTTATTCCACTGTTCAGATTATGAAACCCGACTCTACATCTATGATTACAGGCGCTGTTACTAATCTGAATGGGTATTATAATATTAAAAATATTCCTACAGGGCAGTATGTCATGAAGGTTTCTTATATTGGTTATCACAATTTCTTCAGAACTCTTGAAGTTAAGGAAGGACAAACTGAAGTAAACGGAGGCACTATACTACTTATGCCAAATTCTGTTATGTTGCAGGAAGCTGTGATAACTGGAACAATGAAACAAGTAGAAGTGAAGGAAGATACTTTAATCTTTAATGCAGATGCTTTTAAAGTTCCCGAAGGAAGTGTTCTCGAAGAACTTGTGAAGAAAATACCGGGTGCTGAGGTGAGCGACGATGGAACTATTAAAATTAATGGAAAGACGGTTTCCAAAATTCTTGTTGAAGGAAAAGAGTTCTTCTCCAACGATAGGTCAATGGCAATGAAGAATCTGCCATCAAATATTGTAGAAAAAATAAAAACCTACGACAAGCAGTCCGATATGGCAAGAATGACTGGCATCGATGATGGTGAAGAAGAAACGGTGCTTGACCTTACTATAAAGAAAGGCATGAAAAACGGGTGGTTCGGAAATGTAGACTTGGCTGGTGGTACCGAAGAACGTTTTTCTGAAAGAGTCAATGTTAATAGATTTGCAGACCAAACTCAATACTCCATAATTGGTTCCTACAACAACGTAAATGATAGAGGATTTGGAGGTGGAGGCGGCCGAGGAGGTGGAGGCGTCACAAAAAGTGGTATGGGTGGTTTTAATATGGCTATAGAAAGAGGTGATTTCCAGATTGGTGGTAATGTCCGATATCAAGGACGTAAGTCATATTCAAGAACCGCTACTGCTGCTCAAAACTATGTTACAACTAATACCTCGTTTTCAAATTCACTTAATAGATCAAATAGCAGAAGTAATAATATAAATGGAGATTTTAGAATTGAGTGGAAGCCTGATACTGTGTCAACTCTTTTGTTTAGACCTAATTTCGCAATCGGTAACTCCAATTCTCATAGTTCAGGAGAAAATGCTACATTCAATGATGATCCTTACCAACAGGAGAGTGTTGACAATCCTCTAGAACAATTCGACCTTATTAACCACGATATCAAGGTTAACAGAAATCTGTCGGGTAACAGAAGTAAGGGCAATAACTATAGTTTTGGTGGTAACCTCACTTTTAATAGAAGAATGAATAATGAGGGAAGAAACTTTTCTGTTAACTTAAATGGCAGTTATTCCAACAACGAAAATAAAAGCTTTTCTTTGAGTGATGTCGTCTATTATCAAAGAGATGATTCTGTGGCTCTTACTTATAGATATCGAACTACACCGAATTCATCTAAGAATTTCACTTTCGGAATCAATTATACAGAGCCTCTTATTGCAAAGAAGTTGTTCCTACAAATGTCATATCGATTCAACTACTCTAACAGACATAGCGACGGAAGAGCATACGATATGGGCGATGTGGAAGAACTTATAACCGACATAAGAAACACTGGAGCTGGCTTCCTGCCATGGAATTATTATGATTATCTCGATGAGGATCTGAGCAGGTATACAGATAACACTAACTATATTCATAATATCGACGTTCAGCTAAGATATGTAACTCAAACTATTAATATGAATGTTGGTGTTAATATACAGCCACAAAGACAAAAAATAGAGTATAATTATCAGGCTTTGGATACTGTGGCATCAAGAAATTTCTTGAGAGTTTCTCCTACACTCAATTTTAGATACAGGTTTAACAGACAGCATACACTCAGAATTAGATATAGGGGCAATGTGAGACAACCGGAAATCACCGACTTGTTTAGCATGACGGATAACTCTAATCCTCTGAACATCAGAATGGGTAATCCAGAACTTTCACCATCGTTCACAAACTCTGTTAACATAGATTGGAATAATTATTTAAGTGTGTCGCAAGAAAATTTTGTTGCAAGGTTGTCATTTCAAAACACTTTGAATGCGATTGAATCAAGGACGCAGTATAATGAGGAAACTGGTGGTAGAACTACAATGCCTGTCAATATTAACGGAAACTGGAGTATAAGTGGTAACTTTGGATATACCAGACCATTGTTTGTGGATAACTTAACTGTCAGCACATCTACTTCTGCAAGCTACAATAATAATGTTGGATATATTTACCAAAACAATCAATCTCTCAAGAATACAGTAAACAATCTCAGACTTGGAGAAAACCTAAGAATAAACTATAGAGAAACCTACTGGGATGTGAGTTTTAATGGTAACTTGTCATATAATAATCAAAAAAGTAAACTGGTACCTACCAATGATAGAGCTACATACGACTTCTCTTATGGATTATCTGGAAATATGAATCTCGACAACGGATTTGGATTCTCAACAAATATTGGAATGAGTAGCAGAAGAGGATATGCCAGTGCTAATATGAACACTAACGAACTTATATGGAATGCACAGGTATCATATAGATTCTTAAAGGGTAAAGCGGCTACTGTTATGCTGCAAGCTTATGATATTCTTGGACAAAGAAGCAATATAAGCAGAAATATTTCAGCACTATCCAGAAGCGATACAGAAACAAATGCTATATACTCTTACGTGATGGCACATTTCATATATAGATTCAATATGTTTGGGAGTGGAAGAAATAAAAATAATCAAGAGAATAATACTACAAACGATGGTGGATATATAAGGAGAAACTTTGGCGGTGATGCTGAAGGCAGGCCCACAAGAGGCGATAGACCTACGAGAGAATCGGGTGGTGGAACAGGTGATACTGTTGGAGGAACACCTGTAACCATCTAAAAAATGAGAAATACGGGAGAAATCCCGTATTTCTTTTTTTTGTTTTTCGTATATCATAAATTGACTTTAGCATTTATGGTATTATATTTTTTATTAATAATATGATTAACAATAAGACGATATATAAAAATGCTGTTTCATTTATATGTGGTTTTTCAGGAAAAAATGCTAAATTTGCAAAAAATATGCAAATTATTTTTTTTAGTACTATTTTGTTTATAGGATTATAAATATCAATTATTGTGGCATTGTGTTAATTTTTTAAGGTATGGCAGTTAATCATAATCATCTTGTTATAATGGCCGGAGGTGTAGGTAGTAGATTCTGGCCTATGAGTACCACACAGAAACCAAAGCAATTTGTTGATGTGATGGGATGCGGAAGAACGTTTATCCAGCTTACTTTCGATAGGTTTAAAGGAGTTGTACCGCCACAAAATGTTTGGGTCGTTACGAACGTTAATTATGAAGAGATGGTGAAACAACAACTGCCTGAAATTCCTGATAATAATATTTTGCTTGAACCGTGTAGAAGAAATACTGCTCCATGTATTGCGTATGTAGCATGGAGAATAAAAGCAACCGATAAAAAGGCAAATCTTATCGTTACTCCTAGTGACCATTTTGTTGTTAATGAACAGCTTTTTAGAGATGTGATAAAGGATGCTTTGAAGTTTACTGCTGAATCAGATGCTATTGTCACTCTCGGAATAAAACCAACTAGACCTGAAACGGGATATGGCTATATTCTTGCTGATATGACATCGGCATCTCTTAAAAACAACAATGTTTATAGGGTTGATAGCTTTAAGGAAAAACCCGACTTGAATACGGCTAAAAAATACATACAACAAGATGATTTCTTCTGGAATTCTGGAATTTTTATATGGAATGTTAATACCATAGTAAATGCCCTTAGAATATATGCACCGGAAATAAACGGCGTTTTTGAGCCGCTACTTGATATATACGGCACTCAGAAAGAACAAGAGATTATAAATAAGGAATTCCCTAAGTGCCCTAACATATCTATAGATTACGCAATATTAGAAAAAGCAAATGAAATATTTGTCTTTCCTGCTGATTTTGGATGGAGCGACGTTGGAACATGGGGGTCTTTGATGGCTATGCTTAATTCTGATGAAAATGGTAATTCCGTAATTGGAAATAATGTTTCCCTCTTTGACACTAACAACTGCATTGTACATACTTTGGAGGAAAAAAAAGTAGTAATACAGGGCCTTGATGGATGCATCGTGGCAGAAAACGATAATACTCTACTTATTTGTAAATTACAGGAAGAACAAAGAATAAAGCAGTTCATCGGAGAATAATATTATACTTTTTGAAAACGTGATTATCATTGCAGACAGTGGATCAACCAAAACCGCATGGTGTTTGGTGAATGGACAAAATATAAAGCTTATCAATACTCAGGGAATTAATCCTTTCCATTTGGATGAGCATCAGATTATTAATATCATTAATCAAGAATTATGTCATCAGATTGAAATATTTGGTGCTGAGAATGGTTTTAAAGACGTTTTTCAAGAAATACACTCTGTATTCTTTTATGGGGCCGGATGCACTGAAGAGAAAGCACCTGTTGTTACTACGGCTATTAGGAAAACCCTCTGTAATGATGCAAGAATAATTGTCAAAAGTGATATGGAAGGCGCTGCCAAAGGACTGTGTGCAGATCAACCAGGCATCGTTTGCATACTCGGAACTGGATCTAATTCATGTTATTATGATGGGCAAAATATTGTTGACAATATACCACCATTAGGATATGTGTTGGGCGATGAAGGAAGCGGTGCATATATCGGAAAGAGGCTAGTTGGCAATTGTCTGAAAAAACAATTCTCTGAAGAGATTTGCCAATTATTTTTGAATGAAACAAAACTTACTGCTCAATCTATTGTACAAAAGGTGTACAGAGAAAATATGCCTAGCAGATTCCTTGCCGATTTGTCAACATTTTGTGCAAGACACAGGAATTTGACTGAAATAAATCTTTTTATAATTGACTGTTTTAAAGAGTTTTTTATAAGAAACGTGAATCTATATAACTGTCCCGAAATACCGGTGTCCTTTGTTGGATCTATAGCATGGTTTTATAAAGAAGAACTTAAGGAAGCTGCTAGGATTACTGGTTTTAAAATAGGCAAGATAATGCAGTCACCAATAACTGGATTGATTGATTATCATGTCGGAAAATCTAATTTGAGAAATAATGACTGTTAAAATAGAAGAATCATGGAGATTGTTGCTCCAAGATGAGTTCGATAAGCCTTATTTTGAACAGTTGGTGGACTTCGTCAAAGATGAGTATAAAAAGTATAGGATTTTCCCACCAGGAAAGTTAATATTCAATGCATTCAATCTTTGCCCACTTACCGAACTCAAGGTTGTAATTATTGGACAAGATCCTTACCACGAATTCGGACAGGCACATGGTCTTGCCTTTTCTGTTTTGGATGGTGTGCAAATTCCACCTTCTCTACTAAATATATACAAAGAAATTAATGATGACATAGGAAAACAACCTCCTTCATCCGGTAATCTCACAAGATGGGCACAACAAGGGGTCTTGCTGCTTAATGCTACTCTTACTGTGAGAGAACATCATGCTGGTTCGCATCAAAAGAAAGGATGGGAACAATTTACCGATGCTGTCATAAGGAGAGTTAGTGAGAATAAGCAGCATGTTGCTTTTATTTTGTGGGGAAGCTATGCACAAAGCAAGGCGCAGCTTATAGACAATACAAAGCATCTTGTATTAAAATCACCACATCCTTCTCCATTATCAGCACATAGGGGCTTCTTCGGAAATCACCATTTTTCATTGGTTAATAATTTCCTTATTAATAATGCAATTAAACCAATTGACTGGTAATCACATTGATGTGATTACGATTAAGTAAGAGATTCATGCAGAATATAGTATGTGAAAACAAACTGTTGAAATGTGTATATATCATCGTTTAAATTATGATAAAAAATATTGTTTTTGATTTGGGTGGTGTTGTGTTGCCACTTACACCAGAGAAGGCCTGGGACAGATTCGAGTCATTGGGAATAAAAAATGCAAGACAACAAATGGGGCTTTATGGTCAAACAGGTATTTTCCTTAAGGTCGAAAATGGAGAAATCTCCGAAGAACAGTTTATATGTGAACTGAACAAACAGGCTCAACAAATGGCAAACGACAATGAAAATGTCCCAATTATTGACTATAAGGCCGCTCAATGGGCGTGGAAAGGGTATTTGGATAATGTGGAATTATACAGATTAAATAATTTGCTAACTCTCAAACAAAAATACAATGTTATGTTGCTTAGTAATATTAATCCTTTTGTGGTAGAATGGGCAGGAAGAGACTCTTTTAGTGGAGACGGACACCCTCTGGGTTACTATTTTAATAGGATGTTTTTTAGCTACGAAATGCACGAATATAAGCCTGACGTATCTATTTTCAAAAAAATGATCCAACAAGCATGTATCAAACCACAAGAAACTCTCTTTCTTGACGATGGGGAACATAATGTGAAAGCTGCGGAAAAATTAGGAATCCATACTTTACACGTCAAGGAAAACCAAGATTGGATGCCGCTTCTGACAGAGCAATTAAATAAGCTGAACAAATAAATATATATATATCATGAAACGTATCAAATTTGCGTTGTTTTTTTGGGTGTGTGCTGTTGTAATATCTATGGCGCAAACTGAAAACGATTCTTTATATAATAATCTGCAGATTTTTAATTCTGATTCTCTAGAAATCAGAGACCTGAAATCTTTTGGCTTCCCTCTATCGGATGGAAATGAAGTGAAATTACTTATGTCTGGACACGATAAGTTCGAAGATCTTTTCGAACATGTAAAACAGGCAAAATCTTTCATACATCTTGAATATTTTAATTTTAGAAATGATTCTATTAATACACTTCTGGTAAATTTGCTTCACCAAAAAGTAAAACAGGGAGTTGAAGTGAGAGTGTTATATGACGCTTTTGGCAATTCTTCAAACAATAGGCCTATAAAAAAGGAAAAACATGATTCAATCAATGCTTTGGGAATTCAATTGTATAAATATGACCCAATAAAGTTTCCATGGGTAAACCATCTTCCAAGGGATCATAGGAAAATTGTTGTTATTGATGGAATATATGCTTATACGGGAGGAATGAATGTAGCTGACTATTATATTGATGGGCTTGAAGGAATTGGTGAGTGGAGAGATATGCACATGAGAATAAAAGGACCGGCTGTTAACGATATTCATAGGATATTCGTAGATATGTGGGCAAAAGAGACCGGATTTCTACTTTCTGGAGCCAAATATTTTCCTGTGTGGAATAATGGGCCAGGTAAAGCTAAGCTCGCTATTGTCGACAGACATACTAAAACTGCACCAAAAAGCATCAGACAGCTATATATTTCCATGCTTAATAATGCTAAGAAAAGCGTGAAAATTATTAGTCCATACTTCATACCTACTACATCTGTTAAAAAAGCTATTGCAGATGCTATTAAGAGAGGTGTCGATGTTCAGATTCTTGTGTCCGAACATGGAGATATACCCCTTACCCCTGACGCAAGTCTTTATGTGGCTCATAAACTGATGAAAAAAGGTGCTAAAGTATTTGTCTATCAGAAGGGATTTCATCATGCTAAAATTATGATGGTTGATGATACTTTTTGCACTGTTGGATCTTCTAATTTGAATAGCAGAAGCTTGAGGTATGACCTCGAAATTAATGCTGCAATTTTTGATTTAGGTGTCACGAGACAATTGGTCGACATGTTCGAAAATGATAAAAAGAACTCAATTTTATTGGACGAACAAAACTGGAAGAGTAGAAGCACATGGAGAAAAGCTAATGGATGGTTCGGAAATCTGTTGACACCTTTTTTGTAATTATCTTTTTCTTATCGATTTAAAATTTGTATATCATGATTCGTAAATTTTTATTTTGGGTTATTCTTTTTATATTTAACATAGCTTTTACTTATGCTCAAAATAATACACTTGTCCGGCAACCTAAGCGTGAATTCCGAGGAGCATGGATACAGTGTGTGAATGGACAGTTTCTTGACAAATCATCTGAGCAAATCAGGCAAATGCTTTCAAGGCAACTTGATGTTTTGCAAAAAGCTGGCATAAATGCAATTTTTTTTCAAGTCAGACCAGAAGGAGATGCTTTATACTATTCTTCATTTGAACCTTGGAGTAGATTTCTCACCGGAAAACAAGGCACTCCGCCAGGCGACGGATGGGACCCTTTGAAATGGATGGTACAGCAGTGTCATCTGAGAGGCATGGAATGCCATGCTTGGATTAATCCTTACAGAATGAAGACTAAAACTACTAGGGAAATGGCTATCACACACGTGGCTATTATGCATAAAGAATGGATTGTTAGATATGGCGACCTCTTTATTCTTAATCCGGCATTAAAAGAATCTAGAAACTATACATGCCTTGTTGTAGAGGATATTATAAATAAATATGACGTTGATGGCATTCATATGGATGACTATTTTTATCCTTATCCAGAAAATGGTCTGAAATTTGAGGATGAACATTTTTTTCATAATGACCAAAGAGGATTCAACAATGTGGCTGATTGGAGAAGAGATAATGTGAATTTGCTTATAAAAGATATTCACATGCTTATCAGGAATAAAAAACCATGGATTAAATTTGGTATTTCTCCTTTCGGTATTTACAGAAATGATCCTAATGGAGTTAATTCGTCATACGGAAGTGCTACTAGAGGATTGCAAAATTATGACGACCTATATGCCGATGTTGTAAAGTGGCAGCAAGAAGGGTGGGTAGACTATATTATTCCTCAAGTTTATTGGAACATTGGAACAAGTGTGGCTGACTATAAAGTACTACTCAACTGGTGGAATGATTATTGCAGAAACCGACCTATATTTATCGGACAAGACATAGAAAGAACCATCAAGGGAATTGACCCTAACGACTCAACAAAAAATCAAATTGAGGCTAAATACTCCATTCAAAGACAACTTGATAACATCCAGGGATCTTGTCAATGGTATGCTGCCTTGGTAGAACAAAACCCACAGGGATACACAAATGTTCTTATTAAAAATTTTCATAAGTACCCTGCTTTACAACCTAAAATGACTTTTATTGATGATAAAGCACCTAAAAAACCTGGTAAAATCAAAATAAAGATTCAAGGTGACCTTACATATCTTTCTTGGAAAAAAGACAAAACAAAAAAGGAAATGGATAAAGCCGTTTCATATGTTGTTTACGATTTTCCGCCTGGAGTCATAATGGATTTTGAGAATCCACAATATATCAAAATTATTACTAGAAATAATACTGTTGCTATTAAAGGAGATATTTTCAACCATTCTATTGCAGTGACTGCTCTTGATCATCTTCATAATGAATCAGAACCAAGAATCGTTGTGATGAACTAGCTCTTGTTAATTTATGTTAATAATTAAGAGCGGTTTTTTACATCTATGAATTTCCGAAATTCCCATTATCACTACATTTCATGCATTAATAAAAAAATATAATCCTTTGGTTTATAATCTAAAACATTTCTTAAAAAAACTTTAAAGTGTACCATGTTACACTCATTTTCTTGTTTTTTTGAAAAAAAATCACTAATTTTGCAAAAGATTTAGATAATATTGGTTTGTTTTTAATTAATTTATCTTTATCAAATACTTTAAGTAAATAAAACAAATAACTGTTTGTCAATATATTACAACTATTTAGTTAGTTAAAACTGGTAAAATTGGCAAATTATTAATAACAAGTCGGATATTTTATCATTTTTTGATAATTTTTTTAAAGCGTGATGCTTTCTTTTTCCGACATAAATTATTTTTATATGAAAAAAGTATTTTTTATTTTTGCTTTTGCATTCGTTGCAATTTCCGCTAGTGCTCAAAAAAGTGTAGATTTGAATAAAAAGTGGGGGGCTGTGATGGACGCAATTGAGCAAGTAGAAAGTAGAGGTAATGTAAGAGCTGTTTCACCTAATGGAAAATGGGTTGGATGCATGCAAATTTCTGAAATATTGGTTAGAGAAGTGAATAATATTGTTGGTAGAAAGAAATTTACTTACAACGACAGATTTTCGCGTGAAAAGAGTAGGGAAATGTTTATTATTTATCAGGAAAGATATAATCCTGAAGGAAATATGGAAAAAGCTATCAGACTCTGGAACTCAGGCGATTTAAAATGTATGCAAAGAAAAGCTTCTACTGATAGTTACTATAGAAGAGTTATGGCTAGCTATAACAATCTTGCAAGACTAAAGTAATTTTATTCTTATATATTTTCGGGAGAATGCCAAGAGGCGTTCTCCCGTTTTTTTATTTGATTTTATTTCAAATTTCGCCGTTTTTAATTCTTTGTATAATAATCGTCTCGTATTGTTTTTTAATTGATTACATCACAAAGCAATACTATCGTCTCGTCTTATTATATTCTTTTCTTCTTTTCTTCTTAACAAGCTAAAGCTTGACATACTTGGATGACATTAATACAATCTTTTATTCTCCGATTATCGTTAATACTATATGACGGGATCCACCATGATTGCGATATTCATTGAAATATACTCCTTGCCATGTGCCTAATCCTAGACGACCATTTATAATGGGAATAGTAAGGCTTACACCACTTATGGCTGATTTTGCATGAGCGGGCATGTCGTCTGAGCCTTCAAGAGTGTGGTGGTAGCCATGATACCCCTCTGGAACCATTTGATTAAAGATTGTTTCCATATCATGGCGAACATCGGGATCGCAATTCTCGTTTATACTCAATCCGCAACTTGTATGTTTTGTGAATATGTTCAATATACCTGTATGAGGCAGAGCGGGTAGGTTGCCTATGATTTCACTGGTTATTAGATGAAAACCGCGTGACATTGGACGCAAAATGATTTCCTTTTGACATATCATAACAAAACCTGTATAATTATAGGGGTAAAAATGAAAATGGAGTTATACAAATTCACGACCATGAATATACTCACCAAGAATCATTAAATCGGATGTTAACGGACGAATAGCGTCAATTCCTTGAGAATAACGAGTGTAGTCGCTGAATTGTACATCTACATAAAACATGTATTCCCATTCACGACCAATTATAGGAAGTGATTGAATCTTTGTTAGATTGAGTTTGTAAAAAGACAATACAGACAACACTTGTGACAGTGAACCTTCTTCGTGAGGAAGGGCAAATACGATACTAGCCTTGTCCGTGGATCTTATATTCCTAAGTAGATTCGCCCTGGAAGGACTTGCAAATACCAAGAAACGTGTGAAATTATGCTTGTTGGTCTCTATACCCGACTCTAATACTTTCATTCCGTATAACTCTGCAACATTAGAGGAGCCAATTGCTGCATGGCCATGCATCGACTCGCGGCTTATAGAGGCCGCTGCACCTGCAGTATCACTTGCTTCAACAACTTTTAAATCTGAATGTTTGCTTAGAAATTCGCGACATTGCATCAATGCTACTGGATGAGAGTGAACTTCGGTGATAGATGACCAGTCGTCTTCGGGAAGACAAATGAATGAATGTTTTATGCGTAATTTGTGCTCACCTACGATCGTAACAGGAGCTTCACGGAGCAATTCGTAGTTGTGAAGAAGAGAACCGGCTATAGTGTTCTCAATTGCGGCCATACCAATTATTGTAGAATCCTGGCGAATAGAATCAAAAACCTCTTCAAAACTCTTACAACAGATTAATTCAATTTCTTCTCCCTCAAAATATTGATGCGCTGCTATATCATGAAAACTGCCTATCTCGCCTTGGATTGCTATTTGTTTCATCGTTCGTGATTTTAAATATGAATATTTGGTGAATGTTGGTATACTTGTCTTATATGTTTATTTAACGTATTACCTTGCCTTTATTGAGAATGTAGGGCAAGATAATACGTACTAATATTTGTCTGTGGGATAATTAAATAACCTTTTCTAATTTTGAAATGTTAGAGGCTACGTCGGCATCTGTCACCTCATAGTTCTGCAGGTTTCCAGAGAGATATTGGTCATAGGCGCTCATGTCTATCAAACCATGGCCACTCAAGTTGAATAGAATTACTTTCTCTTCTCCTGTTTCTTTACATTTCAACGCTTCACGAATGGTTGCTGCTATCGCATGACTGCTTTCTGGAGCAGGAATGATTCCTTCTGCTCGAGCAAACAACGTACCAGCATCAAAGGTTTCAAGCTGTGGAATGTCAACAGCACGCATTAAACCGTCTTTAAGCAACTGACTTACTATCACGCCGGCACCATGATAACGAAGACCGCCGGCATGTATGTTTGCAGGCATGAAATTATGGCCTAATGTGTACATCGGGAGGAGTGGGGTATAGCCTGCTTCATCACCGAAATCATATTGGAATACTCCACGTGTGAGTTTTGGGCAAGATGCTGGTTCTGCGGCTATAAACTCGGTCGACTTGCCTTCCTTTATATTATGACGCATAAATGGAAATGCTATACCGCCGAAATTGGAGCCACCGCCGAAACAGGCAATTACCATATCGGGATATTCACCTGCCAGAGCCATTTGCTTTTCGGCTTCCAAGCCAATAACTGTCTGGTGAAGTGCCACGTGGTTTAATACCGAACCTAAAGTGTATTTGCAATTTGGAGTAGACATGGCTAGTTCTATAGCTTCACTGATTGCGGTGCCCAGAGAACCTTGGTTCATTGGATCTTTAGTGATTATATCCTTACCGGCACGTGTCGACATTGAAGGAGAGGCCTCTACTGTTGCACCAAAAGTTTGCATGATTGACCTACGATAAGGCTTCTGGTTATAGCTTATCTTTACTTGATAGACAGCACATTCCAGACCAAACACTTTGGCTGCGTATGAGAGCGCCGCTCCCCATTGGCCAGCGCCAGTCTCTGTAGTAACATTTGTAACACCTTGAATCTTATTGTAATAGGCCTGAGCTAAAGCGGAATTTAGCTTGTGGCTTCCAACTGGGCTAACACTCTCGTTCTTGAAATAAATATGAGCCGGGGTGCCCAATGCGGCCTCAAGACCATAAGCACGAACCAATGGAGTTGAACGATAATATTTGTACATCTCACGAACTGCTTCTGGAATATCTATCCAAGCATCTGTCTGATTTAACTCCTGACGAGCTAATTCTTCTGCAAAAATCGGGTACAAATCTTCTGCCTTCAATGGGGCTTTCGTGCCAGGGTGGAGGGGGGGCATTGGTTTGTTAACCATGTCGGCCTGAATGTTATACCACTGGGTTGGAATCTCACTCTCTGGTAAGAAAAAACGTTTTTGTCGATCTGCCATAGTAAGTCTTTGTTTAATAAGTAATTAATTCGATTATCTATAATTTCCTATAATAGTATATTTTTAATTTAAAAAGGCCTGTCGCAAGAACGACAGACCTTTATTATGTTGCACTTAATTTTTGGCAATTGGCTATCTTCTCACGATTATTTTAATCTAGAGTCCTGCCACCACCAAAAAAAGAATGCTGTTGAATACATTAGAATAATGATTTTGTTTTAATTTATTGGCAAAATTAATAATTTTCTTTTAAATTGAAAAATATTTTCCATTTTTATTTGACAATATCATTAATTTCATGATTTTTTACAACTTTTACGACTATTTGAGAAATCGTATGTTCTTATATTTTCTGAAATCTTGGTAAAAACTGTTTTAGACGATATTGCCTAGGCCATAGCAAAACGTGACCACTCGCGTATTGTTCCTACAGGAGAATACGCTCTTAATAATCTTGGACTGAGTAAGCAAGTCCTGCAAACGTCGTGTATCTTACTGATGGCTCGCCTCGAAGAATAAATGTCGCCAAAGGAAATGGCATCATGTTCAAGCATACCTCGTGTATCTTACTGATGGCTCGCCTCGAAGAATAAATGTCGCCAAAGGAAATGGCATCATGTTCAAGCATACCTCGTAGTTGAAAGCCCAAAGTTTCCGTTGCCCCCTTTTTATGATTTTTTTAACACAAGAAAAAAGTCTTAACTTATAAGTTAAGACTTTAACTGGGTTATTTTTTTCTTCCAGCGGAGAGAGAGGCTCTCAAACTTATGGTTTCTTAGAATATCATAAGATATCCAAATGGATGAATATCAACTATTTGTAAAATTCACCATAAATCAGAATATCACAGAATTTCTTTCCGTATCGCAATTTTTGGGTGTAAAATTGGGTGTAGATTTTGAAATTACACCCAAACTCAGATTCGCTGGTTACAAAGGCATTCATGACAATAAGAAGAAGATGTTGGCCTCTGGTTCTGTCCCAATTATATTATAATTTTGGGACAAAAACACTAAAAATGGAACTTCAAATGTTAAAATATTGTCTATTTGATTAATTTTAGTCTTGTTTTTTACGTTAATAACAAGACTTTTTGTAACTTTGCACCATCAAAAGCTATAAACATGGTAATTGGTAATGAAGTAAAGAAGAAGATAGCTGACACTCCCGATGGTGTTATTCTCACCATTGGAGACTTCAATGTGCCCATGCAATATCAAGGAGCATTGGTCAAGGCGCTAAACAGACTGACCGAACAAGGTACTCTGCAAAGGCTATCCAAAGGGAAGTACTATAAGCCACGAAAGACAATTTTTGGAACTTTGAAACCAGTTCCAGAAGAAATTACGAAGGATTTTTTGGAAAAGAATGGAAAGTTGGTCGGTTATATCACAGGAAACAGTGCGTTCGCATCAATGGGACTGACTACACAAATCACATCTTCGATTTTGATAGGTACGAATCGCTATCGCAATCCTCTGACCAGAGGGGATTATGTTATCTCTTTCTTACAGCAACGCAACCCTATCACAGAAGAAAACATTCCTCTTCTGAGGATTCTTGATGCACTGAAGTTTATTAAGGAAATACCAGGAAGTAGTCCTAATAGTATAGTGGTCCAACTTGGCAATATCATCTGTGCTCTTTCCAAAGCGGAAAAAAAAATGTTGGTTGAACTGGCGGAGAACTATACGTCATACGTCAGAGCGCTTTTAGGGGCTATCATGGAACAGAACAACCTTGATACAGAATCTCTGAAGAAAAGTCTTAATGGCACTACTTATTATAAACTGCCCATCTCTGAGCAGGCATTACCAAACAAGAAAAACTGGAATATCTTATGAGATTTCACGAGAACAAACAACTGTTTGCCGATGCCATCAACGCTGCATCACGTCCGAAGAATGAGGGTGGACTCGGCATCAAAAGCATCTTCATCGAGAAAGACTACTGGATTTGTCGTTCCCTGAAGTTAATGGCAAAAGGTGACAAAGATGGTAAGGCTGTGTTCAAGGGTGGCACCAGCCTTTCGAAGGCATACGGCATCGGGGCACGCTTCTCAGAAGATATAGATGTTGCCATTGCCGAAGCATGGACATTGAAAGATAATCAGCTGAAGAACCTTATACGCCGTACAGAAAAGAACATGGCTGAAAGTCTGGAAGAAATTGTTATCCCAGGAGTAACCAGTAAAGGTTCTCGCTACCGCAAGGTATTCTATGCTTATCCACGAGCTGTTGCAACAGAACAGGTGGGAGCAATAAAGGCTGGTCAACTTTTGGTGGAAATTAACTCTTTTGCCAATCCATACCCCTCACAAAAATGCACATTAAGCAGTTTCCTGACAGACTTCATTATCCAAAGTGGCAATGAAAGTCTGATTGAGCAATACGAAATGCAACCATTCGAAGTTACCGTCCTTGATAAACGACGCACGTTGACAGAGAAACTAGTGTCATTGCTCCGTTGTTCACTTGCTAACAATCCTATGCCAGAGCTGTCTTCTAAGATTCGTCACTTCTATGATCTCTATTTCCTTCTGCATGACACTGAGACTCACACCTATTTACAAAGTGAAGACTTCAAAGCAGACTTGAAGGTATTGTTCGACCACGATCAGCAGGAATTTAAAAAGCCCGATGGGTGGCAAGACAAGAAGATGGTTGACTCTCCTTTGCTGACAGATTTTCATGCAGTATGGAACAATCTGAAATCCCTTTATTTGCGAGAATTGCCAGACTTGGCCTACCAAGAGATTCCTTCGGCTGAGGAAATCGAAGATAGTCTTATTACCATTCTTTCAATCATAAAATAACAGAGCATATGAATATCAAGAGAAATATCATCTTTGCTCTGGAATCAAGAAAGAAGAAGGGTGTGGCCATTACAGAGAATGTACCAATCCGCATGAGGGTGAATTATTCTGGACAGCGTATTGAGTTTACGATGCCCTATCGTATTGATGCGGCTAAGTGGGATGCCACCAAGCAAAGAGTGAAGAATGGCTGCACCAATAAGTTGAAAGTTTCTGCTTCGGAAATCAATGCTGAATTGACACGAAGTTACACTCTGATTCAGGATAATTTTAAGGAATTCGAACTGCAGGAGTTGATGCCGACCACAGAGCAACTGAAGGATGTATATACATCAAGAACAAAAGTGGAAGATCCAAAAAGTGAAGACCTCATTCACCAAAAGACCTTCTGGGAAATATACGATGAGTTCACTGAGGAGAACGGCAAGCTGAATGATTGGACAAAAGCCACTTTCGAGAAATTTACGGCTCAAAGGAACTATCTTCACGATTTCAATCCCATCATATCCTTTGATGATTTACAGAGGAAGGTCTGAACGACTATATGGATTTTCTTGGCAACCAGTTAGAAATGAGGAATAGTACAATTTTAAAATAAATTAGCTTCCTGAAATCGTTTTTGAGATGGAGCTTGAAAAAAGAGTCCCACCAAAATGCTGTCTCTGGCATTTAATCTGTATTCTAATAGTTGTGATATATAACAGAATGTATCTTCCGGCATCAAGATACACCTTGTTTTGTATATATAAGGTCTTAATTTCTCAATATAGGCCTTATATATTTTTCCAAACCAAATCTTTATCCAAAGGGAGTTCCAAACTATCCAAACGTCTATCCAAATAATCGCATAAATCACTGATTATCAATCGATATTTAGTGATTTTTCTTTTTGATATTCATGCTAACTTTACACTTGAAAACGTGACGTAAGAGTACGAGCTGCGCCATGAATGGCAAAGAAAAGATGAGTCTCGTAACTCATCTTGGAAGCCAAAATTGCAAAAAAAATAGAAGATTATGCAATTAGATGATTTATTAAGGAAGCCTTCTTGATGCAGATTGACAAATGGATTGAAGATGGCATTGCTGCCATCAGGGATTATGTAGAGGGCAAAGACAAGCGAACTATTGTAATACAGAATGCCAAGCATCGGTCGAATATACTACATATACCTGTCTCATATTGTATTCTTGTAATGGAGATAGGCAGCATATAGACTGCCTACCTCCAGTGATTGTTTACTGTCCTATTGCTGCCGTGATGAAGTCCACTTGTCCGGCAAACAACTCGTCAATGTCAATCTCATGCTCATTGCCTCGGTCATTTTTCGCGTCACCGATGAGGGTAATGTCACCGTCCTCGTCCACTCTGGCGGCAAGGATTACTACGTCACAAGGCTCTTCATAGTCGTAGGCTGCAACGATGGTGCATTCTCCTTCAAAGTGCCATTCAAAGTAGTCTTCCTCATGCTTGCCATACCTGTGCAGTTTCTCAACGAGTTCCTGCTGCTCACGATGTTTCACCTCCTGTACGCTGTCATAGATGGAAAAGTCTTTGAGTCTTGCATCCCGTTCAGCATGGATTTCCTCTCCATCAGCGGCACAGATGCCATACTCATGGAACTTCACGGGAACGAAGTCAACGGGTGCTGCCATCCATG
>Ga0247611_10004632_pt1 | contig 18892 bp, 9 predicted proteins | sample 177DNAGHGhighgp2_FD_192422 | JGI IMG/M metagenome (GOLD analysis project Ga0247611, IMG submission 192422) | Sheep rumen microbial communities from Palmerston North, Manawatu-Wanganui, New Zealand - 1770 DNA GHGhigh gp2 | ecosystem: Host-associated > Mammals > Digestive system > Stomach > Rumen ... | reverse complement strand
AGTGCTCGGTCCTTGTGACCGGGTGCTCTCTCGCTCTTTTTGTAATTAATTAGGAATTAGGAATTAGGAATTAGGAATTGTTTTTTTAATTAGGAATTAGGAATTAGGAATTAGGAACAAATACAACCAACTCGTCTACTTGTCAACTCGTTTAGTTGTCATCTAAAATAATTTTTCATTTTTCATTCTTCATTCTTATATTCCCCTCGTTATCGTTAGAGAAGTTGAGGAAGATATTGTTTTCTACAATATTGCTTTTTGAAGGTGGTAATTCAACTTCATGATTGCTTTAATTGGCTTTTGAAATTGATTGTTGTACAATATCAGATGATGTGGGTTCCTACGGGTTAACGTTATACTGTTAATGTTAATAGTTGAATTATTGTTGATGAGTTTATCCGTTAAACTATGTTAAATATTATTTAATTTAGGATATTTCTTGCATATTATTTTGTTTAATATTGTAAATTTGCATGATTTTGGCTATTTTGACAGCCAAATGGAAACTTTTTAATATTTTGAATATCTAAATATAATTTAATACATTATAAATAAAAGATTGCCTATGATTTAAGTTTTTATCTTTTCGAATATAATATTAATATTTGTTATACAGTTCTTGTCTCTGAAAATCGCCAAATTTATGAGTCCACAAGAATTCGGGAGAATTGTCCTATTTTGGACATTATCTTGTTTATGTGGACAATGGTGTTTGGCGATACCTCAGAGACGTAAACTGACGATAATGTCCATTTTTTTTTATTAGGAGATTTAAAAATTGTAAACCCCTGGTTTATTTAATACACATTTTTTTGTGAGGTATCGCCAAACACCATACATTAATAACCAGTACACGCTGATTTTCATTTTTTGTACTTTTTCTGGGATTCTGTCTAAAACTGAATTCCGGAATATTCTATTCTCCTATTCTGAGGTATCGCCAAACACCTGGAAAATATAAAAACAACAATAATAATACTTATTTACACTATGGAGAAATTACTTTATCGAAAGCAAAACAAGCTATGGAGCTATTGTCTTTTGATGTTACTGTTGTTCTTCAGCAGTATAGGAAATTCAATTGCTCTAAATCTTAAATCTTTAGATGACGCTGAACCAGTTGCACAAATAGGTTCGACTACCTATTCGACATTGGCAGACGCTGTTAATGCTGCAACAACAGGACAAACCGTTCAGATCATAGCGGCTGGTAATTACACTTTGCCCGCTCTTCCTAACATTACTATTGAAGGAACTGTTGACGGTGTTGTTTTCAATCACACAAGTGCAGGTAACATTGCTGCTGTTTCCAATGGGGCAACATTCAAGAATGTCACATTCAATTTTGGAACCGCAAATTACCATGGATTCCAGCATGCGGGTACCATCAATATGGAAGGATGTACTCTGAACGGAAAGTTGTTCTCTTATGGAAATATGGTTTTTACCAATTGTAATTTTATTCAGAGTAATAGTGATTACAATATGTGGTGCTATTCTGGAGATGTTACATATAACAATTGTACTTTCACAAATCAAGTAACTGGTAAGTTCTTAAACGTATATAACGAAGATGGAACAACTAAATACACTGTAATTTGTAATGGCTGCTCTTTTGTAAATCAAGGTTCATCCAACAAATCAGCACTCAATATCAAATCTACTTCTGGCACAAATCCACTTAGCTATGATGTGACGATTACAGATTGTACTACAAGTGGAAGTTTTCCTGCTTCTAGCGGAGATGAAACAAGTGAACTTATAGTATTTGATCCGCTAGTACAGGTGGATGACAGAAAAACCAATGTCACTGATGCCCTCAAAGTCACTTTTGATGGCACACTGAAGTATGAGAACAGTGTTCCTTACTTTGCACCATTAGAGTATGTTGCACAAATAGGGGAAACGAAGTATGTGACGCTTCAGGCAGCTGTGACAGCGGCGCAGACATCAGGTGGTGCACAGACTATCCAGATTATAGATGATATCAGCGGTGAGACTGTGACGATACAGGAAGTTGCTAACTTTAAACTCACCATAGACGGCAGGAAAGATGCCGATTCCAACTACACGGTAGATGCTCAGATTATAGTTGACGGTTTGCGCGGCAACGGCGGCAGCACCACCAACGGTGCGTCAGTCACCTTGCAGAACATGGCCTTTGTAAACAGCCATAATGGTGATGCTATACAAGCCACTCATTATCCCCATAACCTGACCATCCAGGACTGTACATATACAGGAACTACGGCTAGCCTTGAAAAGTATTTCTTTAACGCTTCAGTTGACGGTCCTTTGTATGGGGTTACCATCAAGGACGTGACCGTGGAGAACGCCCGTTTGATTTATGCTAATTTAGCTGATGATGCATTGTTTGAGAACATCGTTGCCACGACAGGTGCCACGGTTGGCTTTAACGTCAAGACCAGTGGCACTGCCTTAATAAAGAACTGTCGGGTGACGACAGCCAAATACGCTTTCCGTGATTATAAAGACGGATATGAAGGCACGTTCACTCTCGAGGGCAACACCTTTATCAGCACATCTGAAGAGAGTGACGAGGGTGTCATAGTTAACAGAGGAGGTGCAGTCGGTACTGCACATATCAATGTTTTGAGTGGTACATATACAGGCCATCTTAAAGTCCTGAACAACAAGGAAGGTGTGCTCGCCATTTCGGGAGGTTATTTCTCCGAGGAGTTCCCTCAGGCTTATATTGCAGAAGATCTTGTAGCTCAAGGAAAAGTCTGCGTGCCTGCAACCGACAAGGAAGGTTACTTCACCATTGGCGACCCACATTATGTTGCTCAGATTGGTGAAACTAAATATGTGACTATAGCTGCTGCCGTTGCAGCAGTTCCTGCCGACGGCTCCGAGACAACCATCGTAATGATTGACGACTATACCATTAACTCAAATGCAGGAGTGGAAATACCTGCAAATAAGAATGTAGTCCTCGACCTGAATGGTAAGACAATTAAGGGTGTTGTTCAGAATCCTGCCAGCGCTCATACAATTTTGAATAAGGGAACACTAGTAATCACCGACAGCTGTGATGAAAAGAATGGAACCATTACTAATGAGGTCAGCGATGAAAATGCTGGTTCCCCAGGGAATGGCAAAAACTGGTTTAGCGATGCCATTACCAATAATGGAACTTTGACCGTAAATGCTGGTAATATTGTCAACACCGGCACGGGAGGAGCATGCTATGCCATAGATAACATAACCAATGGCACATTATGTTCCCCTGTATTGAATATCGCAGGGGGTAATATTAGCGCAAAGAAGGTTGCTGTGCGTATGTTCTGCAACAGCACCACTAACGATAACACTGTCAATATTACAGGTGGCGTTGTAAGTAGTGAAAATGCTTATGCTATCCAAGCCCAGCAGGCCAATGATTCTGCTAACAAGGCGAAATTGAACATATCTGGTGGAACATTAAGCGGACAATACGCATTTGTTGATAATGGTAACAAGAATGTTGCAACCCAATTTGACAATGCTTCTTATAGTATAACCGGTGGATTCTTCTCCGGATATATGTGGAGTTATGCCACATATTACTGTGGTATGGAGGGTTTCGTCTCCGGTGGCTATTTCGACAATGTGGTCGGTGGGGATCTTGTAGTTCCTGGTTCGGCTTGCATTGACAACACTGATGAGGAAACCAAAGACGCTTATCCTTACACCATTGGCTTAGCAGATGTTCACTACTATTGGCTGGACAACAATGGGCAGATTGACGGCGGTGGCTACTACACCATCTATGCTCCGTTCGCCGGACCGGATCCTGTATTGATGGATGGGGAATTCATTGAATTGCAGAAAGACGTCACACTCACCAAAGATATCGAGTATCTTGAGGAGTGCAGTTTTGGCGACCCGATTTTCAAGGGTGGTACATTCACTCTCACCTTTGGTGATTACACCATTGACTTGAATGGATTTAAGTTCCCGTTGCCAATCGGTGTTACTGTAAATACAGACAAGCAGACCGACATTTTCAGTTCATTAACTGAAGGCTATAAGGTTTATGAATTCAAGACAGCTACCGGTTACAAATATGTCTGTGACCATTTTGAAGCAGAATGTGCAGGTACATACTATAAGACCTTTGCAGAAGCGGCAGGTGTAGCAAATGGAAGAGTGATTACTTTGCTCGACAATATATCCGACACATATGCTATGTCAGCGGGCGAGACGCTGAGGGTATCTAAAGGTGGTTACAGTTTCAACACCCCTTCAGCACCGGAATCTTACTCAGTGAAATATGCTTATGAAGGTGCGACCACAGTGTATACCCTGACAGTAGCAGAAAACTTTGCAACGATTAACGGTTACTTCCGTATAAAAAACAATGGTAACGACAAATATGTAAATGTGATAGGCAGACGGACGGCAACTGTCAATACCGAAGAATCAGAAGCCGAATCCCTTGCAGGCACTGTGATCAAGGTGGAATCTAATGCATTAGGCCAAGTTGAAGTACTACGTTCACAGGCTGTGGATATACCACATTACGCAGAACGTGCAATGAGTTATGTACCAGACTTTGTAAAACTGGTAGTAGACAAACTTCACGTAGACGGCAGCGGTGAGATTCTCGGATCAACCGGTGTTGATGCCATCATGCAGAAATTCAACGATAATTTCGACTATCATCTGTACGTAGAAAATGTAGAAGGTGGTTACCGTATATTCGGCCGCACACCGAGCATGAAGCCGGTAGTGGAATTCTACTATGAGAACAAGGCCAAGGTGGATGCCAAATTACCAGGGCTTGAAGCTGCTGTGAACGCAGCCATCGACAAGGTGGTAGACAGGATTGGCAGAGGCGAAAGCCTGAGAGGTTCATTCGATCTCCACAAAATCTGGGTGGCTATGGGTGGCACTCTGACAGAGCCAACCGACCAAGCCTCCAAGGTGGCATTCCTGCAGGAAGTTCTCACGAGCGAGACCAACGTATGGAATTTCGGTTATCAAACCGTAATGCAATATGTAAATAAGGTGGAGAACAGCAGTTATTTTGACAAGATGCCTGCTGAATTGAAGAAATACTGGAACCTGGCTAAACAGGCACATCCAGACTTCAAATACTATATTGTGCAGAAGGATGGTGGAATGGACTTCATAAGCGAGGGCAACATAGACATAAAAGAAAATAATGCCCGTACCATCTGGACCCTTGAACCGGTAGAGGACAAATTTGAGGTAACCATCCCAGAAAACACGGTAAATAAGGATGGTGAATATTTCACCACTCTTTATACCGACTTCGGATATCAACTCCCAAGCGGTGTTACCGCACTGAAGGTTACAGGAATTGACTCAGAGGGTGTAGCCCAGACAGAAAAGATCGGCAGCCAGGTAGCAGCCCAGACTCCAGTACTTCTCAAGACAGACGCTTCCGGCACAATTAATATAACTGTTGGAGACTTTGGTTCATCAGTGAGCGGCAACCTTCTCCATGGTGCTGATTATGTGATCAACGAATACGACATTAATAATTCAGAAATAGAAGGTCTGTTTAATATATTCAGAGAGAGCATCAGTTATTCAATAGCCGATGATTATGAATATCTGCTCCGCATGAATTCCGGAACTGTAAACAATAAGTACTTCTTCCCGATAGAGGTTGATGGCACTCTTTCAGATGCTTATAAGGCTAAGACTGGCAATGAGATGGAAGAAACACCGATTCATTATCTCGGTGTTACTGAAGACGGAAAACTTGCTTTCATCAAATCTTGGGAGGCTATTCCTTCCAATGGAGTTTATATGTTTGACGAAGCCATAGACCCTATATATCTGGACAAGCCGGAACATCCTGCCGACATAGCAGAGGGCTACTATCGCATCAAGAACGTTGGAAACGACAAATATGTGAATGTGATTGGCAGGAAAACCGCCACAGTGAGCACGTCTGCAGAAGACGCCAAGACATTGGCAGGCACTGTGTTGAAGGTGAAGGCTACAGAAGGAGTAGTAGAGATACTCCGTTCGCAGGCAATAGACCTTCCTTATTATGCTCAGCGTGCGATGAGTTATGTTCCTGATGTTGTTGAACTCGTTGTCAGCCGACTTGGTGTAGACGGAAGTGGAGAAATACTTGGATCTACCGGCGTTCAGGCTATTCTCGATAAATTTAATGCAAACTTCGACTATCATCTCCATGTGGAATATGCCGATGAGGGAGAGCAGAATATCCGTATCTATGGCAAGACACCAAGCATGAGACCTGTAGTTGAATTCTATAAAGAGAACAAGGACAAGGTGGATGCCAAGCTCCCTAATCTGGAATCAGAAATCAACGAGGCAATCAGGAAGATTGTAGAAAAGGCAGGTACAGGTTCAGTTCTGTTGAACTCATTCAATTTGGAGACTATATGGCAGAATATGGGTGGAACTCTGACAAGGCCTGTTGATGCTGCAACCAAGCTTGCATTCCTCCAGGAAGTGCTCAAGAATGAGAAGAACGTATGGAACTTCGCTTATCAGACAGCCATCTATTATATGGGTATTGTAGAAGGCAAGCCTGAATATTTTGACAAGCTCCCGGCAGAAATCAAGAAATACTGGAACCTTGCTAAGCAGGTACGTCCAAACTTCAAATACTATATCGTTCAGAAGGACGGCGCGATGGACTTCATAAGCGAGGGCAACGCTGATATCTTAGAGAAGAATCCACGTACTATGTGGAATCTGGAGCCAGCTATAGAATTCACTGTCAATATCCCAGAAGACAACTCACGTCTGGCAGGAAAAGACAAGCATGAATATTACACCACGATTTATACCGACTTCGGCTATCAGCTTCCAGAAGGAGTTACCGCACTTAAGGTTACTGAAATAAAGGATGTGCAAGGCCTTGGACTTGCTGTGACTGAAGAAATCGGACGTGATGTGGCAGCTCAGACACCTGTACTCGTCAAGGCTTCTGAAGCAGGTGAGATTATCCTCACTGTTGGCGACTATGGCACACCTGTGACCGGCAACCTTCTTCATGGCGCCGACTGGCTGATCAACGAATATGAAATCAATAATCCAACATTGGAGGGACTGTATGATATATTCAAGCAGAAGATGAGTGCTTCCATAGCTGAAGAATATGAATATCTGCTTCGCAGAAATTCAGGAACAGTCAACAACAAGTACTTCTTCCCGCTAGAGGTTGATGGAGAGCTTTCAGATGCTTACAAGAAAAAGACAGGCAACGAGATGGAGAACTCTCCTGTTCGTGTTCTTGGAAAGAATAATAATGGTAAATTCCTTGCTTTCTATGAATCATGGGATAATCTTGATCCGAATGCCGTTTATATCTTCAGTGAAGACTATAATCCAGTATTCCTCTATTTGATTGGCGACGTTGACCGCGACGGAGATTTCGACCTCGACGACGTGAATGCAACGATAGATATCGTTCTAAATAGAGATACTCCAGAAGACGATTATGATTATGAAGCGGCTGATGCGGATGTTGAATATGAGAAGATTAATCTCAATGACGTGAACACATTGATTGACCTTGTTCTGCATAGAATTTCACTTTCAGATATTATAAATAAAATGCTTGGAGAATGAAACGAATTATTAATTTAACAATAATGTTGATGCTGTGTTGCCTTCCATCGGCAGCACAGCTCAACGGAACCGGTTTTTATAGATTCCGCAATGCTCAAAATACGATGCACTATATCAGTTTGGCTAATGACTTATTTAATTATACCACTTGTATTGGTACTGCGTGTGGAGGTTTAAGTCAAGCTTTGTCATCCGCAGGTCAAGCAAGGGCATTGGCTTGTGCCGGCAAATATCTTGAGACAGACATTCATTTAGTAGATGATGCTGATTGTATTGATGCGGGTTCTGTTATTTATGCCCAGAAAAAAAACACCAATAGCAGCAACTATGACTATAACCTAATAGGGCAGGGTACCAGTTTGCTTACGCTGACAACGGGAACATATCCTGGCTCTGTCCAACTTCAATTCCAAGACCGTTATGCCACAATTGAAAGAAAAAGTGGTTCTGGTGCCAATACCCTTTATACTGCTAAAATAGAACTGAAATCGTCTACATCTGTTATATTATATGGTCAGCCTAGTCTTGGTACTCGTTACCTTGTGGATGATAATGGTAAGCTTGCTATTAATTCATCTAACTCTGCAACTAATGCAAAATGGTATATAGAGCCTGTTACACATTTCAATGTGACACCTGAGGTGGAATACGGAGGAAAATACTATACTACTCTTTATGTTCCTTATTCTTTCACTCTCAGTGGAGCGGTTGAAAAAGCGTATGTAATAACAGCAATAGAATCTGATGGAACATTGACCCTGGAAGAAGTGGCTGTCAATGGAGCATCAGTACCTGCAGGTACTCCCGTATTGCTTGAATGTAGCTCCAGCGCAACTGCAGACTGCCAATTGATTCCTACAGGTGCACCATTATATACAGCTCCAAATGTAAGCGTGACATCAGCTGCACCAAGAGCATCTACAGCAACGAATTATGAAGGCACAAACTTGCTAAAAGGTAATTATTATTGCAACACAGACGGTGAAATGTCTTTTGCTACAAATGGTGGAACCAGTAATTTCCAGGCAAATCACTATACGGCACGAGCTGATAAATTGAAGGTGTTAGGTATAACAGCCTCCGGTAAATTGGGAATGGTAACACCTCCAACTACATGGACTGCAATGCCTGCCAATAAGGCATGGATAGAATATACTGGAAATCTGGAATTGAAATTCCCGTTTGAAACATCAGTTAAAGGTGATGTAGATAGAGATGGAGATGTTGATTTAGATGATGTCACCTCTCTGATTGATATTATTCTTAGCAGAGACACTCAGACAGATAATTATGATTATGACGCTGCTGATGTTGATGAGGATAATGACCGTGATTTGGATGATTTAACATCTTTGATTGATATTGTTTTAGGTAGAACTTCAAATTGAAATTATTAATATAAAATTTATATACAATGAAAAAAATATTTGTATCGTTACTCGCTATTATGATATTTGCGAGTGCAAACGCTCAGGTAACTGAGACTGTTTGGGCATCAATGGATGACGTTGTTGCTCTAAAGAGTTCTGAATTTCCTTATGGATCAGGTGTGGTACAAATTCCTATCTGCATCAAAGCCCATGAAGATTTCCAAGGAGCTACTTTTTATATCCAACTGCCAGAAGGCTTGACTGTGTTATCACTTGATGATGTTGTAGAAGCCAGAAAAGCTAACATAGCAAGTGGAAGTAATTTCCATACAGGAGAACCTCAGTCAGATGGAACTTACATGGTGTTAAGTACCGTGGCTGGTTCAACTTCTACTGGAGCTAAAGCTTACTATACCAAAGGTTCAGCAGATGATGATTATCTCTTTGCATACATTTCTGTGGATATAACTGGGAAGGATCCTGGCGAATATCCTATGAAAATTGTGGGAGAGACATTTTTTAGTAAATTTGACGAAACTGGTCAACCCTCGATGTCTCTGACTCAAGAAATTACTTCAAAGCTTGTCATTACAGACGCAGTGGTTATTGATGAGAATGATACTGAATCTATGTCAAAATCTTACACTAATCCTGTAAAAGCAAGAGTTCTTCGTACTATTAGCGCAGGTAATTGGAACACTATCTGTCTGCCATTTGCTATGGATGAAACTCAGTGTCAAGAAATATTCGGTGAAAATGTTCAATTAGCAGATTTCAATAAATATGATACAACGTTCGATGAGGATGATAATGTTTTAACAGTAAATGTGAAATTTACAGAAGTATCAGAAATTGAAGCTAACCATCCTTATATAATAAAGGTTGAGAATAAGATAGAGGAGTTTGTGGTTGAAAATGTAACCATTGTTCCGGATCAAGAAGAATCTTATATTGAATGGAATAATGGTAAGACTGGCACGAGAAAGGAAATTTATGGCTGGTGCCAAGGCACATATGATGCAAATACAATTTTGGATGATCAAGAGTATGTATTCATTAGTGGAAATAAGTTCTATTATTCTAATGGCTCCACTAAGATGAAGGGTTTAAGAGCTTACTTCTGGTTTGCAGATGTTCTTACTGATAAGAGTGTAGGAACTACTTCCAAGATACGTTTCACTGTAGATGGTGAGGCAACTTCAATTGATGGTATTTCGTCAGTGGAGAAGATTGCTGGTGGTGTATATAGCATCAGTGGCGTTAAGGTGGCAGAAGATTCTACAGAAGGTCTGCCTAAGGGAGTTTATATTGTGAATGGTAAAAAAGTATTTGTAAAGTAATAAGGGAGGATAATATATATGAAAAAGAATTATCAAACACCGACAATAGATGAAGTTGTTTTGGAAACAATCACAAGTGCCATGCAGGTAATTGCATCAGAAAAAGAAATAGGATATGGTGGTGAGGATCCTGGCGATGGCACTGTAGATCCCGAAGCTCGTGAACGTAGGAACGATGTTTGGGGGTCCGACTCGAAATTCAGTTTGTGGTAAGAAACGTTAGATAAAGATAAATCAAACTATGCTGGCAGTAAAGAAACATGCCAGCATAGTTTATTTAGATTATTGTTCTGTAGTTATTCCCTATTCAACAAAAGAAAGCACATGAAAAAAATCTATTTCAGTTAAGTCTTTTTTTTCTTCTGTCCGTTTTTGTGTCGAACGCACAGAAAACGGTATATGTGTTGTCGGACCCTCATGTGATGTCCCCATATCTGTTGGTCAATGCCGGCAGTGCATGGGAAAACCACTTGTCGTCGCAGCGGAAACTGCTTGACTATAGTGCAGACCTGTTTGAGTCTGCCATCGACGAGATAAAGTCTGCTAAACCCGACTTAGTGCTTATATGCGGTGACTTGACCAAAGACGGAGAAGTGGAAAGCCATAATTTTGTGAAAGGCAAGCTTGACGAGCTGAAATTGATGGGAATAAGCACTTATGTGATACCAGGCAACCACGACCGTGGTGCTCAGTCAAATGCATTGCGATTCGACGGCGATACATCGACTCCCGTCGCCACTTTGTCGAACTCGGAATTCAAGTCGTATTACACTGATTATGGATACAGTTCAGAACGTCAAGACCCTAATTCCTTATCATACGCCTGCGAAGCACTTCCCGGTCTGTGGCTCATAGGGATAGACTCGGGGGTAAATGGTGTTGTCAGTGAATCGACCATCGACTGGGTGTGCCAACAAGCAGCCTACGGGCGTAATCTAGATCTGAAGCCAGTGGCGATGATGCACCATGCGTTGGTGCCACACGTTACTAACGCAAACATGTTTATATCCACGTTTGTGGTCAATCAGAACGGTAGCGGTGAACAGAGTTATGAGAGCATGAAAAACCGTTTTATAGAAGCCGGAATCCGAGTGATATATACAGGTCATTTATTCATCGACGGCGGCGGTGGCAGCGGTGGCGGTGCCGTGGCAAAAGGACGAAATGACTACAATGAAGAAGAAATAGAAGAACAAGAATTCTTCTGTGGCATGTTGGAAGAAGAGAATTCATCTACTTCTTTATGGTGAATTTACTTTACTTTCCGCCATTTTTAAATTATTAGTTAAATAATTGCTGATCTGGGCAGTTGCGAAACGTCCCGGATCAATTTTGCTATACTTTCTCGCAGATTTCGCAGATTTTTATTTTAGAAATAAAATGCGCTGAAAATGTGCGTAAATATTTATCAGAAAATGTTTTTTAAATTTTTATGCCGACGATGTGCCGGCTGTTCCGGGACTAGTGTTTTTTGAAGAGAGGTTGTATAACGTCTAAGTTTGTTTAACTATAAGCAACAATTAAAAATATTCTTCATTCTTTATTTTTTTTACTACCTTTGTAAAAAAATAAAGATGAAACTTATATCTCCACATAAATTCAGAGAGGTGGCAGTGGGGTTGCCGTCTTCGAAGAGTATATCCAATCGTGTTCTGGTCATCAACGCATTGGCCGGCAATGCGGAGTTGCCTCGCAACCTGTCCGACTGCGACGACACGCGCGTGATGGAATGTTGGCTTCGTGATATGCCAGAAACGGTGGACGTGGGTGCTGCTGGAACAGCCATGCGTTTTTCCACGGCATTGCTGTCGTTGACTGACGGCACCCATATAATAACTGGTTCGGCTCGCATGAAGCAACGCCCGATCTCAGTGCTTGTGGATTCACTCAGGCAACTGGGTGCAAATATCGATTATCTGGAGAAGGCAGGCTATCCCCCTTTGAGGATAACGGGTGCAGGGGCACTTAAAGGAGGAATGCTGAAACTGAAAGGCAATGTGAGTTCACAGTTCGTTTCCGCTCTTCTTATGATAGGCCCGTATATGGAAAGCGGTCTTCAGCTTCATCTTACAGACAGGATTATTTCCCGTCCATATATTGACATGACATTGTCGATAATGAACGAATTCGGTGCCGATGCCAAGTGGCTGACAGACGATACGCTCGGCGTTGTGCCGTGCAAATACGTGAAGAGAGATTATTGTGTGGAATCCGACTGGAGTGCCGCCAGTTACTGGTATGAGATACTGATGTTGGCAGATGGTATGGAACGTATCCGCCTTAACGGACTATATGAGCATAGCCTTCAGGGCGACTCAGCTGTAGCCAAGATCTTCGAATCCTTTGGCATAAATACCCGTTTCGTTGAGGAAGACGGCATGCCAGTGGCTGTTTTGACAAAGCAGCGCATATCGCTGAAGACGTTTGAATATGACTTTGTGAACCAACCCGATATTGTCCAGACAATGGCGGTCACCTGCTGCATGATGGACATACCATTCCATTTCTATGGTCTTGCTTCTCTGAAAATCAAGGAGACCGACCGCTTGCTGGCTCTCGTAGCAGAATTGGCGAAGATGGGGTTCGAGGTGGAGGAAAGAAACGGCTCGGAACTGGTTTGGGACGGCAACCGACGTATTCTTACGGAGCAAGAACGCCAGCACTTGTCAATCGACACTTACGACGACCATAGAATGGCCATGTCGTTCGCACCAGCAGCCCTGAAACTCGGCACACTGACAATCAATAATCCCCATGTTGTTTCAAAGTCGTATCCCAACTTTTGGAACGACCTTGCTTCTCTTGGATTTATATTCAACAAATAAATCACACTACAATATGTTTTATCTTGTATTATCTCTCATACTTCTTGGAATTATAACCATGATGGTCGGTTTTTTAAGAAATCGACATCTTAACAAAATGCTTCAGAGGGGTGAAATTACCGAATTGCCTTCTATCAAGCAGATTCAGGACATGGAATGTTGCGGGCAGCATGAGGTGTGCGAACGCGATAGCCTTCTTGCAGCGGTAAGCAAGGAAATAGAATATTTCGATGATGAGGAACTCGACCGCTTTGCTGGCATGAATGAGTCAGACTATGACGAGGTCCAGGAAGAGGAATTCAGAAACATATTATATACCATGAAGCAGGAGGAGGTGCCTGCATGGGTGAGAAGTTTGCAGCTCAGAGGTGTCAGCCTGCCCGTTGGGGTAAGAGACGAGGTGCTGATGATAGTTGATGACGTCAGAACGAGTCGATAGTAGAGTCTAAATGTAATATATTTGTTTTCTTTACGTTACTTTATTATATGTCAAAACAACTTCGATATCTTATCGGCTTGATTGCCGTTTTTTTATTGGTCGGATGCTCAACGAAGAAGAATACGGCCATGACTCGGCGTGTGCAAGCATTTAAGGCGAAGTATAACACTTATTTCAACGGACATCAGGCATATCTCGAGGGAATCGAAGCACAGAGAACTGGCAATAAGGATAACTATACAGAGCTTATTCCGCTCTTCATGACTGCTAACAAGGGTACGGAATCGCTTGGTAAGGCTAATTTCGACAAGGCAGTGGAAAAATGTCAGAAAACCATCAAGCAACATAGCATCACAGCTCGTCCGGAAACGAAATCGAACAAGAAGAAAACACAGAAGGAGAAAATATGGCTTGCTCAGAAGGAATATAACCCATTCATTTATAAGGCTTGGTTCCTGCTGGGAGAAGCTCAGTTTCATAAGGGCGAATATATGGAAGCAGCTGCCACTTTTGCCTACATACAGCGTCAATATTTCAGTAAACCAAATATCATAGCCAAAGCCAGAATACTCGAGGCCAAATGCTATGCAGAGCTGAAATGGTATTACGACGCTGAGAACCTGCTGAACCGGGCACAGCGAGACAGTATCCCTGAAAAACTGTTACCTCTGTGCGATGCCATACTAGCAGATTGCCATATCGGACAAGAACAATATGCCGAGGCAATTCCCCGACTGAAAAATGCCATTAAAATAGCACAGGGCTCATATCAGAAAGCACGTATGTATTTTCTGCTTGGACAATTGTATAGTCTGATTGGCGACAATGAAAATGCATATAAGGCATTCAAGAAAGTTGTTTCGAAGAATCCTCCGTATGAGCTGGCATTCAATGCACGAATCAAAATGACGGAGGTAATGTCGCAAGGCCAAAGCAAGCAAATGATCAAGAAGCTCCGTTCGATGGCAAAAAATCCAAAGAACAAGGATTATCTCGACCAGGTGTATTATGCCATAGGCAATATATATATGGCAAGCAATGACACTCTCCACGCTATATGGGCATATAAGGACGGTGTAGAGAAAAGTACTAGAAACGGTGTGGACAAAGGCGTCGTCTGGCTGCATCTGGGACAACTTTATTGGGAAACAGAACAATTCACCAAGGCAAAAGACTGTTATGCCGGTGCATTGGGACTGTTCGACAAAGAACGCCCTGACTATAAGGAGGTGGATAGAAGAACTAAAATATTGGAAGAACTCTATCCTCATGCTTCAGCCATAGAACTGCAAGACAGCCTTCAAGCGCTTGCACGTATGGACTCGGTTTCAAGAATGAAGGTGATTGAGAAAATCATAGAGGAGGTGAAGGAAAAAGAAAAGGAGGAGGCACGTAAGGCTGCTGCCAACAATAATAACACCAATAGTGGCAATCAGGCAAACAACAATGCAAACCGTACAAATCAAAATACCGGTCAGCAGAACAACCGTCAGCAGGGTGGGGTGTGGTATTTCTACAACCCTACAGCCGTGAATGCTGGTAAGTCGGAATTCCAGAAGAAATGGGGTAACCGCGAACTGGCAGATGACTGGAGACGCTCTAACCGAACCGTGCTTGCCAATGACAACGAGCCAGATCAATCTACAAACGAACAACAACAGGACAATCCTGATAATCCAGACGGACAGACATCTGCAGAAGGCAATGCAGAAGGAACACAGACAGAAGAAATGTCGGAAGAACAGAAGAAACAGCAAGAATATGAGAATGATCCTCACCGACCTGAATACTATCTTAAGACCATCCCACTGACCGATGAACAGATGGTCGCTTCGAATGCCACACTCGTGGAGGCTCTATATAATGCTGCCATCATCTATAAGGACAGGATGGAAAACTTCCCGCTCGCCGAGAAAACGTTCATGCGAGTGCTCGACCATTTCCCTGATTATGAGCATATAGACGAGACCTACTACAATATGTTCCAACTTTATGCCCGACAGGATATGACCTACGAGGCTAATGAGTATAAGAACAGACTGATAGTTGAATTTCCCGACAATGAACATGGAAAACTAATTGCCGACCCAATGTTCGAATATAAAGGGAAGTATGGCAAGGCTATAGAAGACTCCTTGTATCAGAAAGCTTACGACGACTATAAGAACGGGAAATACAACGATGTGATCAAAGCCAGCCAGTATGCGCTGAAGGAATATCCAAAAGGTGACAACCGTGCACGATTTATGTTTATCGAAGCAATGAGTAACCTTGAACTGGGCAATCGAAACGAATTCCTGCAGCTGCTGAAGGACATTGTTGAGAAGTATCCTAAGAGCACAGTCAGCGAATTGTCGGGACTTTATGTTAAAGGTGTGAAGGAAGGACGTATACTTGCCAGTGGAAAGATGGAAATGGGCTCGCTCTGGGACAGAAGAGCCGGTTTCCTCCTCGACGGCGACTCTGTGTTGTCCGACACCATCTTCACCGACGACCAGGAGGATATCCACCTTTTTGTGATTGCTTACGAACATAACAGCTTGAACGAAAATCAGCTGCTGTATGAAATGGCGAAATATAATTTCATGAATTTCCCTGTCAGAAACTTCGATATTAATATTGAGATTGGTGATGGTATCGACATGCTCCAAATCCGGCCATTCCTCAACTATACAGAAGCATTTACATATCAGAAAAAACTGGAGAACAACGAGGAGATGGCAGAGAAGTTGGATGGACTCAAATGGTTCGTGGTGTCCGACCACAATTTGAAACTCATTAAACGAGGACTCAGCTTCAATGACTATTTCGATTTCCAAACAGAAACATATACAGAGGAAAACCAACCAGAATATGATGAAAACTTGCTGAACGAACCTGCTGAACTACATAATCAGGATGAAAATGAGGAAAGCAATGGTGGCGAAGACGAAAACAAACCGGAAAATCAAGAGAATGAACAAGAAGGTGGATTCGGTGAGTTCTTCGACGACTTCGATGAATCGGACGACGCGAACCAAAATAATTTATTCGATGGTCAAGGTGAGTTCCTCGACGACATAAATGATAGCACCTCTACTGAACAACCGGTTATTGAGCAGCAAGGCGAGTTCCTCGACGACTTCGATGACAATACCGACACTAATCAACCAGTTATCGAACAACAAGGTGAGTTCCTCGACGACTTCGAAGATAATACCGATACGGATCAGCCGGTTATCGAGCAACAAGGCGAGTTCCTCGACGACTTCGATGACAATACTGACACAGATCAGCCTGTTATCGAACAGCAAGGCGAGTCCCTCGATGATATTGACAACTCGACAGACGAAACTGGAAATAATCAGCAAGGCAACAATCAAGATAATCAGGATGATCAGAATAACCAAAATGCAACAAACGCTACCGAATGGGATGGAAATGTAGAGGACTTCGATGATGAAAACGATGATGCCGTTAATAGCAACACCAACGAAGTGTGGGATGGAAATGTGGAAAACTTCGATGATGACAACTACAACAATTCTAATGTAATAGATAATACTAATGATAATTGGGACGACGAGGATGATGAAGACTATATCTTCTGATGTTAAAAGAAAGTCAGGAAAAAACGGTTGTTTAGTGTAATTTAAAGCATAGCAATATTTATGAATAATGGCACCTTATTGTGGGTAGACGATGAGATAGAACTACTCAAACCATATATTATTTTCCTTGAGAAGAAAGACTATGAAGTGCTCGAGGCAACCAACGGACAAGACGCTATAGATCTATGTGAGGAAAAACAAATAGATTTGATTTTTCTCGATGAGAATATGCCTGGTCTGACAGGCTTGGAAACACTTTCCAGGATTAAGGAACTATATCCTAACATCCCTGTAGTGATGGTTACTAAGAGCGAGGAGGAAAATATTATGGACCAGGCCATCGGAGCAAAAATTGCTGACTATCTTATCAAACCTGTCAATCCCAACCAAATTTTCCTGACGCTTAAAAAGCATCTTCACAAGAAAGCGATAGAAACAGAAGTGACTAATTCCAATTATCAACAGAATTTTGGACGCCTCGGTATGCAGATCAACGACTCGTATAGTCTGGAAGAATGGATTGAGGTTTACAAACAATTGGTGTTTTGGGAACTTGAACTGGCAGATACCAATAGTCCTATGACTGAGATGCTCAAGATGCAGAAGGCAGATGCCAACCAGGAATTTTCCAAATTCATAGTAAAGAATTATCAGAAATGGCTCGACAATCCAGATGAACGTCCGCTAATTAGTCCGGATATATTTAAAAAGAAGGTGTTTCCTTTGCTCTCTAAGGGCGAACAGGTTTATCTCGTGGTGTTTGATAACCTCAGATACGACCAGTGGCGCGTGATCAGCCGACAGATTGCCGACCGATTCAATATCGACGAAGACCTTTATCTTTCTATCCTGCCTACTGCCACACAATATGCCCGTAATGCAATATTCTCAGGACTGATGCCATCACAGATTGAAAATATGTATCCTGAACTATGGGTGGACGAGGATGCCGAAGAAGGAAAGAACCTGAACGAAGAACCGCTCATAACAAAACAGATGGAGCGATACAGGAGGAAGGAGTCGTTTTCCTATTATAAGATAAATCACTCTGCCGACACCGAGAAACTGGTGAATCAGTTCCGTAAACTGGATAATAAAAGCCTCAATGTCATTGTGGTGAATTTTATTGATATGCTCTCGCATGCCAGAACGGAGTCAACCATGGTCAGAGAACTCGCTTCTGATGAAATAGCTTACAGAAGCATTACTGAATCGTGGTTCCGCCACTCTCCTGTGTGGGAATTGTTTGACGCCTTGGCCAACACGGATGCCAAAATCATTGTAACTACCGATCATGGCTCAATTAGGGTGAACACTCCTTCAAAGGTGATTGGAGACAGAAATACAAACACGAATCTAAGATATAAACTGGGAAAAAATCTGTCGTACAATGCAAAAGACGTGTTTGTGATTAAGGAACCTAAAAAGGCTTTCCTTCCATCGCCTAATATTTCCACTACCTACGTCTTCGCAAAGAATGATTTCTTCTTTGCTTATCCCAACAATTACAACTACTATGTGTCATATTACAAAAATACATTTCAGCATGGCGGTATCAGCATGGAAGAAATGCTGATTCCGATTGTAACCCTACAGAGCAAAAGAAGATAATAATAATTACAAATACAAATTAAAGCCATGCGGAAGACTTTTATTCCTCATGGCTTTAATTTTTTGATTTTTCATTTCAATTGCCCGTTTTCCAACAGCTGTTTCGTGTAAATTTTGAGAAAAAACGTAT
>Ga0247611_10004631_pt1 | contig 18893 bp, 15 predicted proteins | sample 177DNAGHGhighgp2_FD_192422 | JGI IMG/M metagenome (GOLD analysis project Ga0247611, IMG submission 192422) | Sheep rumen microbial communities from Palmerston North, Manawatu-Wanganui, New Zealand - 1770 DNA GHGhigh gp2 | ecosystem: Host-associated > Mammals > Digestive system > Stomach > Rumen... | reverse complement strand
CCATTGTACGTCGTAATCACTCATCAGGTAAATAGAGAGGACCTTTGCAATGGTCTCTTTGTCATCCAATATAAGAATTTTCTTTTTCATATATAAAAAGGTACCTTTTGTCTTTGATTAGTCATTCCAAGGTGCAAAGTTAAACAATTATTTTTAATTGTAGTCAAATAATGATAAAAAAATGAGAAAAAGAGGGTAAAAAATTGGAATTTAAAAATAATTTAGGGAAATTTGGCGGTAAAAACGTACTATAATTTAGTTGTTTAAATTAATTATTATGACAAACAGATATTTATTGGGCTTTGACGTTGGTAGTTCTTCAGTCAAGGCATCGTTAGTTAATGCTGACACAGGTAAGTGTGTGGCAACAGCTTTTTATCCAGAGAAAGAGGCTCCTATTATGGCCGTGAAAGCAGGCTGGGCAGAACAAGATCCGCAGATGTGGTGGGATAATGCGAAATTGAGCCTTAGGAAAATAATGTCGGATGTGGGTGCTAAAGCCGATGAAATCAAGGCCATAGGAATATCCTATCAGATGCACGGACTGGTATGTGTAGACAAAAATCTTAAGGCTCTTCGTCCATCTATTATCTGGTGTGACTCTCGTGCTGTACCTTATGGTGAAAAAGCTTTCAATGACTTGGGCGCTGATCAATGTCTAAGCCACTTGTTGAACTCACCAGGTAATTTTACCGCTGCTAAGTTGGCATGGGTCAAGGAAAATGAACCTGAGATTTATAAAAATATTTATAAGATAATGTTGCCAGGTGACTATATTGCTATGCGCTTGTCTGGTACCGTTAATACAACGGTCAGCGGTCTAAGTGAAGGCATGTTCTGGGACTTTAAGAACAATAAAGTTGCTGACTTCTTGATGGATTATTATGGCTTCTCTTCTTCCATTATCAGTGATATCGTGCCGACCTTTAGTGTTCAAAGTGAAGTGAGTGCAGAGGCCGCCGCAGAACTTGGCTTAAAAGTCGGTACTCCGATTACTTACAGGGGGGGAGACCAGCCTAACAATGCGCTTTCGCTGAATGTCTTGAATCCTGGTGAGATAGCAGCAACAGCCGGCACTTCTGGTGTAGTATATGGTGTCTTGGGAGATGTTAACTACGATAAGAAGTCACGTGTCAATACCTTTGCTCATGTGAATCATCGCGTTGACCAAACTCGCTTAGGCGTGTTGCTTTGCATTAATGGAACAGGTATCTTGAATGCATGGGTTCACCGTAACATAACGCCTGATGTCAGCTATGCTGATATGAATGATTTGGCAGCCAGTGTTCCCATTGGTAGTGAGGGCGTTACTATAGTGCCGTTTGGTAATGGTGCAGAGCGCGTCTTGGAAAACAAGGAGATTGGATGCTCTGTGAATGGTTTGAACTTTAATAAGCATAACAAAGCACATCTGGTTCGAGCTGCTCAGGAAGGCATCGTCTTTTCGTTCTGTTATGGAATGGAGATTATGCAACAAATGGGTATGGATATCAAAAAAATTCATGCCGGTAAAGCAAATATGTTCCTTTCACCTCTGTTCCGTAATACATTGGCTGGAGTCAGTGGGGCAACGATTGAACTTTATGATACCGACGGTTCTGTTGGCGCTGCAAAGGGTGCAGGTATCGGAGCTGGCATTTATAAGGATAGCAACGAAGCTTTCGCAACGTTGGATAAGTTGCAGGTTATTGAGCCAGATGCTGCTCACCGTGAGGAGTATCAGGCCGCATATGCAGCTTGGAAAGCTACGCTTAGTAAGAATCTATAATTGTTTTCAAACGCATGAAATCCCTTCCTTCGCTCTGAAAGAGGGGATTTTATGTGTAGGTTTTACTTAATCGTTTCCCCTGTAATACAGCCAACGCATTCAGGGCCAGTGCCTCCATCTCATTCTCGCCGGGGAAGCAATAGACAGGTGCAAGAAAGGCAATCCTGCGTCTCAGTTCGCTGACAATGTAATCGCTATGGGCCATTCCTCCTGTCAGTAAGATGGCATCGATATTGCCACAAAGAACAGCTGCTTCTGCAGCTATCTGTTTTGCCGTATGGTAGAGCATTGCGTCAACCAACAGTTGAGCTCGTTCGTCGCCCTGTTTGATGCGATCCAGGATTTCGCGCATGTTATTGGTGCCAAGATGCGCAGTCAACCCTGCTTTTCCTGCGATGCTCTTCAGCAATTGCTTCTCTGTATACTTCCCGCTGAAGCATAGACGTATCAAGTCGGCTGCTGGCAGACTACCTGCTCGTTCGGGCGAAAAAGGACCTTCTCCGTCTAGTGCATTATTCGCATCTATAGCCCTTCCATGTTCATGGGCGGCAACAGAAATACCTCCACCGAGATGACAGATAATCAGATTAAGGTCTTCATACTCTCTGCCTATGCCACGAGCATATCGTCTGGCAATGGCTCGTTGGTTTAATGCATGCCAAATACAAATGCGAGGCATCAATGGACTACCACTGATGCGGGCTAGTGGGGACAGTTCGTCTACAACTCCAGGATCGGCAATGAAAGCACGGCAACCAGGAATCTTCGAAGCAATTTCATAAGCAATAAGGCATCCTAGGTTACAGGCATGATTGTGCATCACGCTCCCGTGCAGTGTGTCTTCCACCATCTTCTCGTTGATCTCATATACTCCACCGGCAATGGGCTTTACCAGTCCACCGCGTCCGATGATGGCGTCGAACTCTAGCGGAATGCCCGACCGTAGTAATTCGTCAAGAACCAGTTGACGGCGAAATCCTTGTTGCTCCGTAATGGCATCGAAATGAGCCAGTTCCTCAGCAGAATGTGGAATGTTGTGCAGTAAGACGGGCTTCTCGTCTTCATAGACTGCCATCTTGGTAGAGGTAGAGCCTGGGTTAATGACTAATATTTTCATATGGCTGCTAACGCAAGCGAGTAATATTTGGATTCGGGGCTGTCAGCTCTAGATGATACGACACACGGGCATTGAGTTCCTTGTAGGATACCGGCAGTCTTGGCATAGGCAAAGAGAGTCAGTGTCTTATAAAATACATTGCCTGCAACTATATCTGGGAATATCAGTGCATCGGCCCGTCCGTCGATGACACTCTTGATTCCCTTCTCGTGCAAACTTACTGCGTCAAGTGATGTCTTTAGGTCGAGAGGCCCATCAATAATACAACGCCCGAATTTTCCGGTTTGTGCCTCGGCAATGATGTCCAGATAGTCAGTAGTGTATGGGAAGGCCTTTGCGCTGACCTTCTCGGCACAATGAATGAGGGAAATGCGTGGTTCATTAATTCCCAGTGCGTGACATACATAATTTATATAATGAATCTGTTGTCGACGCTGAGTGGGAGTGGGGACGGGAATGACGGCAGCATCTGTGAAAAAGAGTAGTTTCTCATACTTGGGTATCTCTGCCATTGCCACATGGGTCAGAACATGGCCAGCACGGATGATGCCGTTCTCCTTGTCCAAGATAGCGCGAAGCAGCACATCGGTGTTGACAAGACCTTTCATCAGAATGTTGGCTTCACCGTTCTTGCATAGTGCTACGGCTCGTCTACAGCACTCATCTTTGTCTTCTCCGTCCACATAGATAGGGTCAATAAAGCCCATCTCCTTTCCTTTCTCTACGGCATAACGGGTACTCGCATCATTGGCACATACGACAGCGACACGCTTTTTGTCTCCTCGCTCTTGCAAGAAGACTATCATGTCGTTTAAGGTTCTAATAGATTGCATAGGCTATTATATTTTTAGTGTAAAGGATTATTTCAGACTCTGTTTGTACCATTCAAACAACTTCCTGACGCCCTCGTCAATCTCTACGCTATGAGTCCATCCCAAAGAGTGAAGCTTGGAGACATCAATCAGTTTGCGCATGGTGCCGTCTGGTTTGGAAGCATCAAATTCAACCAATCCCTCGAAACCAACAACTTTTACGACCAACTCAGACAGTTCGCGAATGGTCAGTTCCTTGCCCGTTCCCACATTGATGTGGCAGTTGCGAATCTCGCCTAGGCTGGGGATGGCTCCACCGCGTCCTGCGCTATGGTTTCGGTCTACGGCACCATCAGTGCTGGCTCCGTAATGAACAGATGAGTACTTCTCAATACCGATAACGTCTTTGAAGTCAACATTCAGCAGCACATGGACAGAGGCATCTGCCATATCTTCACTCCATAGGAACTCGCGAAGAGGTTTGCCTGTTCCCCATAATACCACCTTGTTGTCGTAAATTCCATACTTAGCCAAAACGTCAAGGACCTTTTGGGATTGAACATTGAACATTGAAGATTGAACATTAAGACCTTCACCTGATACGCCCTCGACGGGACGCTTGTTCAAATCGATGGCAATCTTGTCCCACTTGCCATCGTGAATGAGCTTTGCTAGATAAACCTTTCGCATCATGGCGGGCATCACGTGGCTGTTCTCCAGGTGGAAATTGTCATTAGGACCATAGAGGTTGGTCGGCATGACTGCAATATAGTTTGTTCCATACTGAAGATTGTACGATTCGCACATCTTCAAGCCTGCAATCTTCGCAATAGCATACTCCTCGTTTGTATATTCTAATGGTGAGGTCAGCAAGGCGTCTTCTTTCATCGGCTGAGGGGCATTCTTGGGGTAGATGCATGTGGAGCCGAGGAACAGCAATTTCTTAACATGGTGGGCATAGGCTTCACTGATGACATTGCACTGAATCTTCATGTTCATCATGATAAAGTCTGCTCGGTATAGGCTATTTGCCATGATGCCACCCACGAAGGCAGCAGCCAATACGACAGCATCAGGCTGTTCTTCGTCGAAGAACTTTCTGACTGCCACCTGGTCGGTCAGGTCCAGTTCCTTATGGCTGCGGCCAACAAGGTTGGTGTAACCACGCTGCTTTAGATTGTTCCAAATAGCGGAGCCTACCAGTCCGTGGTGGCCCGCTACATATATTTTACAGTTCTTGTCTAACATTATTCTGCCATTTGAGCCTTTAGAAACAGTTTCTTAACGAACTTCATGTCGTGCTGAACCATAATCTTGACTAATTCAGGGAAGGAGGTCTTCTGTGGATTCCATCCCAGTTTCGCCTTCGCTTTCGCCGGGTTACCTAATAATTGATCTACCTCCGCAGGACGGAAGTATTTGGGATCAACTTCTACGAGCACTTTGCCTGTCTTTTTGTCATATCCCTTCTCGTCAATACCATCACCACGCCATTCTAGTTCGATTCCGGCTTCTTTGAAAGCCAGTGTGGCAAATTCACGTACTGTGTGGTATTCTCCGGTGGCAATGACAAAATCGTCGGGCTCGGGTTGTTGCAGGATAAGCCACATGCACTCAATGTAGTCCTTTGCATATCCCCAGTCGCGCAGTGAGTTGAGGTTACCCAGATAGAGTTTGTCCTGATATCCTTGGGCAATACGTGCGGCAGCCAGTGTGATCTTTCGAGTAACAAAGTTTTCTCCACGACGCTCACTCTCATGGTTGAATAAGATGCCGTTGCAGCAGAACATGTTGTATGACTCACGATAGTTCTTCATAATCCAGAAACCATAGAGTTTGGCTACTGAATAGGGAGAGCGAGGGTAGAAGGGAGTCGTCTCCGACTGTGGCACTTCCTGAACCTTTCCATAAAGCTCAGAAGTAGATGCCTGGTATATACGGCAGGTCTTCTCAAGTCCGCAGATGCGTACGGCTTCCAACAGGCGGAGTACACCCGTGGCATCAACGTCGGCTGTGTATTCCGGTACGTCAAATGATACCTTTACGTGGCTTTGGGCAGCCAAATTATAGATTTCTGTCGGTTTTGTCTCGCCGATGATACGAATTAGTGATGATGAGTCTGTCATATCCGCCCAATGCAGATTGACCAGACGGGTCTTCTTCATATCGCGTACCCACTCGTCAAGATAGAGATGTTCGATACGTCCTGTGTTAAAAGATGATGAACGGCGCAATAGTCCGTGCACCTCATAACCTTTGTCAATAAGGAATTCGGCCAAATATGAACCGTCCTGACCTGTAATGCCTGTAATTAGAGCAACTTTTTTTTGTTCCATAAAAATATGAGTAATGTTTATTGTTATTTATCGAAACCAGCAAATTGTTTAATGCGCTGTTCTTCTGAAAGTTTGCAAATGAGTAGTGTGTTGTTTTTCTCTGCCACGATATACCCGTCGAGTCCCTGGATAACAACTTTCTTCTCCTGAGTGGTGTGAATCATGCAGTTATGAGTTTCGAAAAGGTTAATGTCCTTTCCGATGCAGGCATTACCGTATAAATCCTTCTTTGTCTGCTGTTGCAAGGAGCCCCATGTGCCCAGGTCGCTCCATCCGAAATCAGCCGGACAGACAAATATCTCGTCGGCTTTCTCCATAATGGCATAGTCGACAGATATGTTTTCACATTCCGGGAACAGTCGGTCTATTTCTTCTTGCTCTTTCTCCGTGCCGTAAACTGGTAACAAACCTTCGAAGATTTTCGAAATACCAGGCTGGTACATACGGAATGCATTGACGATGGTTGACACGTTCCAGATGAAGATGCCTGCATTCCAGAAATAGTTGTTCTTGGAAATATATTGCTTGGCGGTTTCCAAATCAGGTTTCTCACGGAAGGAGTCAACACGGAAAATGCCCTTGTTGCGCAACGAGTTGGCAGAGAGATTGGCTTCGATGTATCCGTAGCCCGTTTCTGGACGAGTCGGCTTCATACCCAGAGTGACAATGGCATCGCTGTCTGCAGTGAATATCAAACAGTCGCTGACTACGCGGCGAAACTCAGCCACGTCTAAAACGATGTGATCACTTGGTGAGATGACAATATTGGCTTTGGGGTCTTTTGACTTGATGCGCCATGAGACGTAGGCGATACAAGGTGCTGTGTTTCTTCTGCAAGGCTCACAAAGGATATGGTCTTGTGGCATATCGGGCAGTTGCTCTGCCACGGTGTCGGCATATGTTTTGTTGGTAACCACCCATATGTTTTCTGGGTTTACAATGGTTTTGAAACGTTCAACGGTCAACTGGAGCAGTGATTTACCAATACCCAGAACGTCGATGAACTGCTTGGGTTGTTCTGCAGTGCTCATAGGCCAGAAACGGCTTCCAACTCCACCGGCCATGATAACGAGATGATTGTTGATTTTTGCCATAATAACTTAGTTATATGATATTTATTCTGCAAATATACAAATTATCTGCAGATGTACAAAATATTAGTCCTCTTTTTTCTTTAAATATGCCTTGATGGCAAAATAGGCTAAGCCAATGAGTACGGCTGCGATGATGAATAGTTTAATGTATTCGGCATATTCTGTAATTTTGTCGTCCAGTTGATCCTCGGGAACGATAGCGTGCAAATACCATCCTAAGGAAGCAAGAATAGCATGCCATACACCAGCACCAATGGTGGTATAGAGCAAAAACTTCCAGTAATTCATCTTGGCCAGTCCAGCAGGGATGCTTATCAGATGGCGGATGCCAGGAATCAATCGTCCTGTCAGGGTTGCCACAATGCCGTGGTCGTCAAAATATTTCTCACTCTTTTCCACTTTTTCCTGATTTAGCAGACACATCTTGCCCCATTTGCTGTTGGCGAAGCGGTAGATGACGGGACGTCCGACGTAGTAGGCTACAACATAGTTGATGCTGGCTCCAAGGTCAGCGCCAATAGTTGCAAACAGTACGACTAGGAACACGTCAAGATTGCCACCGGCAGCATGGTAAGCGGCAGGGGTGACAACAAACTCTGACGGCACTGGTACAACGGTACTCTCCAGAAGCATCAGGAAGAGTATCGTTCCGTAGTTGAGGTTGCTGAGTAGTGAAGTGATAAAATTCATTTGCTTAATTTTATAGTCATCAAGTTAATATAGTCTTCAACGGGCGTGCCTGGTGGGAAAAGTGGGGCCAGCACACTTTTTGCTTCCTGTGGATTGCGTTTGACGGCAATCTCCAAATTTTTCATGAATTCGTCTTTTAATTTCAAGTCATGACAACACAAAGCCAGATAGGAATAGCCCTCCGTCGAGTAAATCCTGTCGTTGGCATAGACGTTGCAGAACCTTTTGAGCAGTTGGTAACACGATTTGACATAGTGGTTGTCGTAAAGCGATATGAAGATGCGAAGCATGATGGAGGGCGAGAAGTTGGCTTCTTTGATAGCTTGTTTCCACGTTTTTTCGGCTTCTGCCAATCTGTCATTCTCCAGTAGGATGTGTCCCTTGATGACCAACAGGCTAGGATGGTCTGTGGTCAGCTTCTCTGCCTTTTCGATGGTCTTCAGTGCTTTTTCCAGTTTTTTTTGTGCACTATAACAGAATGCCAACTCTTGGTAAACGAGGTGCATCTCCACTTGCATGTAGTCATTGGCTTTGATGAAACGCTCGTAATACTTCTCCGCCTCTTCGAAATTCTCCAGTTGGAAGAGGGCGCTGGCCTTGGCGAGCAGTGCCTCAGGGTCTTGGGGGTTAATGGCTATGGCATACTCGCTACTAGTAATGGAACTGCTGTAGTCCTGTTGGGCTATTTGGATGCCTGCCAGTGCTTTCCAGTATTTTGCGGAGTAGGGGTTGGCGTCAATCAGTTCGTTGAACAGTTTTGTTGCTTCTGTATTCTTTCCCAGTCCCATCAGTGTGAAAGCCATCAGTTCCTTGGCATCTGTACTGTGGTCTTTTGGGTTGCGCATCATCCATTCGTAGGCCTTCTCGTAGACGTTGTAGTCGACGTATAGGTTGGCGCAGTCCTTCACGAAGTCAGAATATTCGTCAGCCTCCACCGTCATGGCGTAGTCGCGCAGATAGCGGTCTGCCTTGTCTACATCCCCTTCGGCTAACATGATTTCTGCCCTCAGATAGTGGTAGTCCGGGTCGTCTTTGTTTTCAATATTATCAGCATATTCGCAGGCCGTCATAAAGTCCGATTGCATCAATGCCTGGCGGGCCATGAACACGTTGGGCAATGTGGCATGAGGATAAAGCCGCAAGGAATACTCAACCACCTCTATTGCTTCGTCCATCCTATTGTTCTGGTTGTAATAGTCGGCAATGTCTACAAGGTCATCAGCATCCATAAAAGGTGAGTTTCCTGCCTTTATGGATGCCTCATAGTTGTCGAGCAGCTCTTTGAATTCTCTGCTTTTGAAATAATCGTCGTTTACAGACATTTATTTATTTGTCTTTGCCCAGCTGTCTTTCAGTCCTACGGTCTTGTTGAACACCAGGTGTTCTGGTGTGGAATCCAAGTCGGGTGTAAAGTATCCGATGCGTTGGAACTGTAGGAAGTCGCCGGCTTTTTTCTCCTTTAAGTATTTCTCCACATAGCAGTTGTTCAGCACAGTCAGTGATTCCGGGTTCAGCAGTTCTCGGAAGTCACGTTCGTCAGCACCAGGGTTCTCCACCTTAAACAGTCTGTCGTAGAGTCGTACCTCGGCGGGAATGGCATCTTGGCAGTTCAACCAATGCAGTGTCTTCCCCTTGATCTTGCGGTCGGCGCCAGGCTGTCCACTACGTGTCTCTGGATCGTAAGTGGCATATATGGTGGTCACATTGCCTGCTGCGTCCTTGTCGCAGGGGTGCGTCTCGTCACATTTGATGATGTAGGCGTTCTTCAGACGTACCTCCTTGCCAGGAGCCAGTCTCATAAATTTCTTTTCAGCTACCTCCATGAAGTCGTCGCGCTCAATCCATAACTCGCGGCTGAAGGTGATGGTGTGTGTGCCGTCGGCCTCGTTCTCAGGGTTGTTTACGGCCTGCATCTCCTCCGTCTTACCCTCAGGATAGTTGGTGATGACCAACTTCACGGGATCTAGTACTGCACTCACACGGCATGCTTTTTTGTTCAAGTCGTCACGAACGCTAGCTTCCAAAAGTGCGTAGTCGTTTAGGGCGTCGAACTTCGTGTAGCCGATAGAGTCGATGAAGTTACGGATACTCTGTGCAGAATAACCGCGACGGCGCATGCCGCATACGGTCGGCATGCGAGGGTCATCCCATCCGTTGACCAGTTGCTCGTCTACCAAAGCCTTCAGTTTACGCTTTGACATTACGGTGTATGTCAGGTTCAAGCGGTTGAATTCAATCTGGCGTGGACGATAGTCCTGCTTTCCCTCCATTTCCAACAGGAAGTCGACAAACTTGTCGTAGAGTGGGCGGTGAGGCACAAACTCCAACGTACAGATAGAGTGGGTGACGCCCTCGAAGAAGTCGCTCTGCCCGTGGGCGAAGTCGTACATGGGGTAGCAGTGCCACTTTGTTCCTGTGCGGTGGTGTGGTATTTGGATGATGCGATAGATGATGGGGTCACGGAAGTGCATGTTAGGATTGGCCATGTCCAGTTTGGCACGCAGCACCATTGATCCTTCTACGGCTTCTGCAGTGTTCATGTGTTGGAACAGTCGCAGGTTCTCCTCGATGGGGCGGTCGCGGAACGGACTTGGCTTACCTGGCTGAGTGGGAGTGCCTTTCTGTTCTGCAATCTGTTCAGATGTCTGCTCGTCAACATAAGCCATTCCCTTGTTGATGAGCCAGATGGCAAAGTCCCACAGCTTCTCGAAATAGTCGGAGGCATAGTACACGTTCTCCCAGTGGAATCCGAGCCATTTGATGTCGTTCATAATGTTTTCCACATATTCCGTGTTCTCCTTCGTGGGGTTGGTGTCGTCGAAACGGAGGTTACAGATACCGCCGAATTTCTCAGCGACACCAAAGTCCATACAGATAGCTTTTGCATGTCCGATGTGGATATATCCGTTTGGCTCAGGTGGAAAACGGGTCTGAATGCGTCCACCGTTCTTACCTGCTTCCAGGTCTTCTTTTACGAATTGCTCTACGAAACTCAGGCTCTTTTTCTCCTCGCCTGCCGTGATGTTATTTGTTTCCATATTATATTATAATGTGTATTTGTTTGCAAAGGTACGAAATTAATTCATAATTCTTAGCTTTTTATGCGATTTTTAATCGATTATTCTGCTTTAATTTCACAATTATTTCATCTTATATGGAAAATATGTTTAAAAACATGCAAAAATATTTGCACGGTTGACATAAATCAATTACCTTTGCACTCGTTATCCTGAATACAATCTTTTTACCTTAAAAAAAGACTAATACCTAATAAGGTGAGGTGCCCTCCGCTGTGAAGTGGGAGGCATTTTTTTTATTTGATGCCTCTTTCGTTCAGTGCTTTGGCGTATTTTGCGGCATTTTTTAGGTGTTCCTGGTAGTTTTGGGCAAAGTTGTGACTACCCGAGAAGTCTTCTTTGGCGCACATGTACAGGTATTCGTGTTCGATGTGGTTCAGTACGGCGTCAATGCCTTTGATGCTGGCAATCTTGATGGGACCAGGGGGCAGTCCTTCATAGCGATAGGTGTTGTATGGACTGTCTATGTCGAGCAGTTTATGATAGATGCGTTTCAGCTCGAAATCCTTCAGCGCAAACTTGATGGTAGGGTCGGCCTGCAGGGGCATTCCCGCCTTCAGTCTGTTCAGATACATTCCCGCAATCATCGGCTTTTCTGCATTATTGGCGGTTTCCTCGTCAATGATGCTGGCTATCGTGGCTACCTCGTTGGGTGTCAGCTGTATTCGGGCAGCTTTCGCCTCGCGGTCGCCCTGCCAGAAGCGGTCGTGTTCTTTCTGCATGCGTTCCAGCAAGTCGTCAATGCTCATATTCCAGTAGACGTCGTAGGTGTTTGGCACAAACATTGCGGCGATGGTACATGTGTCGTAGCCCATCTTCCGACAGGTCTCCTCACTAGTCAGCGCCTCAGCGATGGTGGCTGAGTCGAGCATCAGTTTGTGAGACAATACGGAAGCCAGCCTGTCCATTGTGCGAACCTCGGGAATAACCAGGTTCATGCTGGTCTGGTGGCCGTTCTTCAGTCTGCGGAACACGCTGATGGCACCGTCGCCCGGCTCAATAGCATAACGGCCTGTTCGCACGTCCTTATCGTATGAACTGTGACGTATCAGCATATTGAGCGTCGTCCTGCCAATCATACTAGAGAATGGTTGGATTTTGGCGATGACCGAGTCTGGCGTGTCGTTCGTATCAATATAGATGTATTGTGTGGTGTCCGCTTTCGATACGGGGGCTAAGAGATAGTAACCGCAGATGCAGAAAATCAGCATCAATCCGCAGAGTGCAACGTACAAATTTTTCCTAGAATCAATTTTTTTCATCATTCTATTCATTTATTGGGTGCAAAGGTACTACTTTTTTATAAAAAATGACTATCTTTGCAGAAAAGTTATTGCCAATGAAGCTGAAATTCACCATACACTACCATACCGCATGGGGCGAAAGCCTGCATGTGGACATTTATTTCCATAGTAAGGACGGCAATGTACGACATCAGGACTTACTCATGCAGACCGAGGATGGCGAGTTGTGGACACTCGAAACGTCGGCCCTTGTGAGTCGTCATCATCCCCTTTCCCACATAGTCTACCGCTATCAAGTGGAGGATGCCGATGACAAGGTGATTCGTACCGAGTGGGACCTGGTTCCCCGCATCTATCATTTTGATGCCTCCAACGATTATTTCTTCCCTGACCAGTGGCGTGACCGTCCTTTGCCATATCATCTCTATAGCAATGCCTATCTCACCACACAGCATGCGGACCGGTTTACCGTCGATTCCATGTTTCTTCCCCAGGTTCCCCTCTTCCGTCGTACCGTCATCTTCCGTGTGTCTGCCCCTCAGTTGAAGGCCGGTCAGTCAGTTGCTGTCTGTGGCTCTCACCCCGCCATCGGTTCGTGGAATGCCAGCCGCTATCTGAAGATGGAGTATGCCGGTCAACACGAGTGGATACTCTCTGTCAATGCTTTGGGCTGGTTGATGCCTGTCGAGTATAAGTATGTGGTGGTTGACGAAAAGACCCATGAACTGTTACGATGGGAGGAAGGCGACAACCGACTCATTACCGACGAAGTGGGCGACGGTCAGGTGTTGGTACTATACGGAGCTCCTCTGCGACTCTGCGAGGATCCCTGGCGTATAGCTGGAGTCTCCGTTCCCGTATTCTCATTGCGCAGTGAGCATAGCTATGGTGTGGGAGACTTCGGCGACCTGCGCCGTTTTGTCGACTGGGCAGTAGCTACAGGTATGAAGTGCATCCAGCTGCTTCCCGTCAATGATACCTCGGTCTCCCGTCAGTGGGCCGACTCCTGTCCATATAACATCATCAGTGCCTTTGCCCTCCATCCGCATTATGTCGATTTGGAGGCTGCTGGAACCTTGCACGCAAAGTCGGCTATGACCCAGTTCCTGCGTCGCCGTCAGGAACTTAATGCCCTGTCATATAGCGACTATGAGGCCGTCGACCGTGTGAAGTCCGAATATCTGCATCAGCTCTTCGATGAACAAGGTAAGTCGGTGCTTTCATGTAAGGAGTTCAAGACTTTCGTTGCCAACAATGAACATTGGCTGAAAGCCTATGCCGAGTTTGTTGTGCAGACAACCCCGAGTCCTTTGGATACTCCTGACTATATCTATTACGTCCAATTCCTGCTACATACCCAGTTGAAGGCCGCTGCCGACTATGCCCGTTCTAAGGGAGTGGTGCTGAAAGGCGACCTTCCTATCGGTATTTACCGTAACAGTGTGGAGACTCATGAGCATCCAGAGCTCTTCCATCTCGATTCGTCGGCAGGAGCTCCTCCGGGCATGACGTCGCGTGAAGGTCAGAATTGGGGATTCCCCACTTATAACTGGTCTGCCGACCTTGTGGAGTGGTTCCAACGTCGTATGCGTCATTTTGAGCAGTATTTCGATGCAGTCCGCATTGATCACGTGTTGGGATTCTTCCGCATCTGGGAGATTCCTGCAGATGCTGTCTCTGGTCTGCTGGGCCATTTCTCGCCCTCCTTGCCTATGACGATCAGTGAGATTGAGTATTTCGGCCTTTCCTTCCGTCACGAGCTCTATACTCATCCGTTCATCAACGACCGTTTGCTCGACCGCCTCTTCGGTGTACATGCCGATTATGTGCGCGAACATTACCTTGTCCGCAAGGCCTATAACCTCTACGATCTCAAGGATGAGTTTGCCACCCAGCGCAAGGTTGCTGAGGCCTTTTCCCAGTGTCGTGATGAGAACAGTCTCTGGATTCGCGACGGACTGATGCGGCTCATCAGCAACGTGCTCTTCGTCAAGGACCCCCACCAGCCCGACATGTACCATCCGCGCATCGACGTCATCAACGAACCCGTCTTCGAAGTGCTCAGCACCGAGGAGAAAGATGCCTTCATGCGCCTCTATAACAATTATTACTTCCAGCGCCACTCCTTCTTCTGGGGTCAGCATGCCATGCGGCGCCTGTCGGCCATTATGCGTGGTTCCCACATGTTGTTGTGTGCAGAAGACCTGGGTATGCTGCCTGATTGTGTCGAACCCGTGCTCAACGAATTGCGCATCCTCACACTCGAGATACAACAGTTGCCCAAGCAGCAAGGTTTCGAATATGCCCACCTCGAGGCTAACCCCATCCGTTCCGTCTGCACCATCTCCACGCACGACATGCCTTCGTTGCGCCAGTGGTGGCAGGAGAACCCCGAACGTCGTCAGCGTTTTTACGTCACGATGCTCCAGAAAGAGGGTAGGGCGCCCGAGCAGTTACCAGCCCATTTAGCCGAGGAAATCATTGCCCGCCACCCCTATTGTCCGTCGATGCTTTGTCTGCTCTCCTTGCAAGACTGGCTCGCTATGGACGGTGAACTGCGTTCCAAGCATCCACAAGACGAGCGCATCAACACGCCCAGCGATCCCTACAACCGTTGGCAGTATCGCATGCATCTCACCATCGAAGAATTGCTCGCTGCTGACAGATATAATAATAAGGTGAAGACAATGATTCAACGCTCACGACGTTGATAGTTCATGTTTATTGTATATTGTTTATGTATTCCGTATATATTTTCGACCTTGACGGTACACTGCTTGACACCTTGCAGGATCTTGCCAATTCGGTGAACTATGCCCTTCGCAAACACGATATGCCCGAGCACTCCATTGATGACATCCGTCGCTTTGTGGGCAACGGTGTGCGTAAACTCATGGAACGGGCTGTTCCTGAGGGTGAGCAGAATCCGCAGTTTGAAGCCACCTTTGCAACTTTCCGCCAGCATTATATGGAGCACTCGCTCGACACCACGCGTCCTTACGACGGAATTCCCGAGCTTCTCCGTGCTCTGAAGCAGAAGGGTTGTCGCCTCGCTGTTGTCAGCAACAAGATGATGGAAGCTACTCAGGAGCTCTGTGCCCATTTTTTTCCTGAGATAGAAGTGGCTATTGGCGAACACGAAGCAGAGGGCATTCGTAAGAAACCAGCTCCCGACACCGTCCGTGAAGCCTTGCGTCAACTAGAAACCTCCCCCGACTCCTCCCAAGGAGGGAAGAACCTAGGAGAGGCTGTTTATGTAGGTGACAGCGACGTTGATATCATGACGGCGCGTAATAGTGGGTTGCCTTGTATCAGCGTGCTTTGGGGCTTCCGCGACCGTGACTTCCTCACCGCCCACGGCGCCACCACCTTCGTCAGTCATCCCAGCGAATTATTATGATGTCAGGGAAGCGGAGTCAGCGGATAGACGATGTTGACGATGAAGATGTTGGCAGCCAGGATGATGATGTTCATGAGCAATCCGATGCGCATGAAGTCGCTGAAGCGATATCCGCCAGGACCGTAAACCAACATGTGGGTGGGTGAACCGATTGGGGTGGCAAAACTACTGCTGACGCTAATCATCAGGGCGATGAGGAAGGGATAGGGTTCATAGCCTAATTTCTCGGCAGCCTCGTACATGATGGGGAAGAACATGGCACCGGCAGCTGTGTTGGAGATGAACTCAGTGATAAAAGTGCCAACGAAGCAAATGGCTGTCATGACGATCAAAGGATTGGTACCACATACGTCGAGAATGCCTAAAGCAAGCCGTTCAGCAATGCCTGTCTTTTGGATAGCAAGTCCGAGGACGACGCTGGCAGCAAAGACTATGAGAATATCCCAGTTGATGGAGTCCATAGCTTGGTTGGGACTGCAGCAGCGGAACAGAAGCATGGCTCCGGCAGCAATGAAGGCGCACTGCAATAAGGGGATGACGTTGAGTGCTGAGAGGACCACCATCGTTATCATGATAGCAGTTGATATAAACGTCTTGGAGCCGATGTTGGGTACCTGTGTTGAGTCGAAGAACTGCAATTGTGATGAAAGCTGCTCCGTATTGATATTCAAGCGTGGAGGACATTCGAAGAGCAGCGTGTCGCCAGCCTGCAACACAACATGGTGGGGCGAATCGTTGATGCGCTTGCCCTTACGTGCCACAGCTACGAGTGTCATGTTGTTGTCTTTCTCGAAGGAGGAATGACCAAGCTTGGTGTTGATAAGTGTACTGCCGAAAGTGACATAGGCGGTGCGTAGCTGACGGTCTCTGCCCACTTCATCCATAGTAAACACGTGATGGTCGGCATTGACAAAGCCGTGACTTTTCTTCAGATCAAGGATGTCGTCAATCTGTCCGGCGAAGATGAGGCGGTCGCCTCCCAGAATAGGCTCGCTGTCAATGGCAGGTGCTATCATTTCGTCGAAATGGATAATCTCTATCAAATGGCCGCCGTGTATATTGCTCAAGCCTGCTTCAGCGACTGTCATACCGATGTGCGGATTGTCTGACGGAACTAATAGCTCGACGGTGTAGTCGGCCGTATCCTCAAAAGCGGATTCGGGTGTCTGACGATCGGGTAGCAGACGTCTCATGGCGATAACAGACAAGATGCCTACAGCGAGGCAAAATAGTCCGGGAAGCGTAGTCGCCAGCACGTTCATGGTAACGCCGGTCTTCTCAGCATAGAGTCCGCTGATAATCATGTTTGGCGGTGTACCGATGAGGGTGCAGACGCCGCCCATGCCAGAAGCATAGCTCAGGGGGATAAGCAGTTTGGAAGGTGACACATGGAGCTTCTTAGCCCACATCTTGACGATGTTGACGAATAGTGTCACGACGGTTGTATTGCTGAGAAACGAGCTGAGCAAAGCTACGGGCAGCATTAGACGAGTGACAGCTTTGGAGTAGCTATTGGGCTCACCAAGCAGATGCTTGACAATCCACTGCAGGACACCAGTATGTGTCAGACCGGCGACAACGACAAACAGAACGCCAATAGTGATAACGGAGGTTGAACTGAATCCGGAGAATGCCTCCTTGGCGTCAAGTACGCCTGTGACAAAAAGAATGGCAATGGCAGTGAGAAATACCAGGTCGGAGCGCAACTTAGTGAATAGCATTACGCCGAACATGCCAAGAACGGTGACGATGGTAATCCATGCCTGAATATTCAATCCGAGTAAATCAAATGCTTCCATCTGATAGATTTAGAAAAGAAAGAGAGAGCTTCGGGGGACGAAGTCTCTCTCTTCCGGGTTAATGGGGTAGGGATAATTTATTTGTTCACCTGGAATTTTGTATCGCCATCTTTGAAGAAGGCGTTGATCTGCTTGGCAGCAGCGATACCGGCATTGATGTTGGCCTCTGCTGTCTGTGCACCCATCTTCTTAGGAGTCGAGAAGTAGCGTCCTTCGAACTTCAGGAACTCATCGTTGGCATCAGGCATGATGTCGGTGACGAATTTCAGGTCCTCACGTTCCTGCATCAACTTGATGAGTTCGGGCTCGTTGATGACTTCCTTGCGAGCTGTGTTGACCAGTATGCCACCCTTCTTCATCTTGCCCACGAGAGCAGCGTTGATGCTCTGCTTGGTCTCAGGAGTTGCGGGGATGTGGAGTGACACGACGTCGCAGGTCTCGAACAGTGCATCCTGGTTGGCTACGGCGTGAACACCGGCCTGCTCGATGACGCTGGCGGGACAGAAGGCATCGTAAGCATAAACATCCATACCGAATCCCTTGGCGATGCGAGCCACGTTGCGGCCTACGTTACCAAAGGCGAGGATGCCCAACTTCTTGCCCAGCAGTTCAGAACCGCTCTTGCCGTTGTAGAATCCGCGAACAGCCATTACGAGGAGTCCGAATACGAGTTCGGCTACAGCGTTGGAGTTCTGTCCGGGGGTGTTCTCAGCGACTACGTTGTGAGCTGTGGCAGCAGCGAGGTCGATGTTGTCGTAACCGGCTCCGGCACGAACCACAATCTTCAGCTGCTTGGCGGCGTCGAGTACTTCGGCATCCACCTTGTCCGAACGGATAATCAGCGCATCGGCATCCTTCACAGCGTCCAACAGCTGTGCCTTCTCAGTATATTTCTCGAGCAGGGCCAGCTCATTGCCAGCGGCCTCTACTTCCTTGCGAATACCCTCTACAGCTGCGGCTGCAAAAGGTTTCTCTGTTGCTACTAATACTTTCATTTTATTGATTGAACATTGAATATTGAACATTGAACATTATTATTCGGTTCCTTTTGTCGTCTTGATGATTTTTGTCAGGGTGCCAACTATCTTTTTGCAGTCATCGTAGATGGACTCAAACTGTTTCTCGTCCAATATGTTCGACTCGTGCAGTAGTTCAAGCCAATATTCTGTTTCGTTTGCCTCCTTTAGAGCAATGTTTAATTTGTTAATAAAATCCAATCTACTTTGAGCATTGACACTCTCCCGAACATTGGCACCAATGCTTGTACCGCTTCTCAGAACCTGCTTGGACAAAACATACACTTGTTTCTCTTCCTTTAAAAACATGTATAGTTTAATGATCCTGAGTGAAAATGCCTTGCTGTCTATCAGTATCTGATTGTCGGCACGCATAATGTTCAATGTTCAATGTTCAATGTTCAATGTCCACTCTCGAATTCCTTCATGCAAGCTACGAGAGCGTTGACACCTTCGATGGTCTGGGCGTTGTAGCAGCTGGCGCGGAAACCACCTACTGAGCGGTGGCCCTTCACACCAACCATACCCTTCGATGTAGCG